>JAEEGL013691434.1_pt1 | contig 35732 bp, 33 predicted proteins | sample 9134231 | NCBI WGS metagenome assembly JAEEGL01 (sample SAMN16246548, study PRJNA631951) | gut metagenome | biome: gut microbiome; feature: rumen; material: fiber-attached | host: Bos | place: Iran: Karaj | collected 2018-10
GTGAGACAATAATTTCACATCTTTGTAATCAATCACTTTGCCCTTTAATGGGTTAGATTTTTTACGATAAATTGCTGCACGAACTGCCATTATGCCACCTCTTCTTCTGTATTTTTCTTCATCATAACGGAAGGTGTTGTTGACAATTCTTCAACACGAACGTTCAAGAAACGAATAACATCTTCATCGATACGGGAACGGCGTTCCAATTCTGCGATTTGATTACCTGGCAATTCGATATTCAACATGACATAGTGTGCCTTGCGATTTTTACGAATGATGTAAGCCAAATTGCGCAATCCCCAAAATTCGGTAGATTTAACATCGCCACCCAATTCTTTGATTATTTGTGTAAATTTTGCCGCTTTTTCTTTGACCTGCGGTTCAGTCAAGTCCTGACGAAAAACCAGGACGCTTTCATAATAAGCCATTTTATTTCCTTTGGTTTATATCAGCCGCTGGGCCCATCCCACCGGCAGGAACACCACCATTATGAACATTTTTTTCAAAAAATCAAGTATTTTATCAATATCGGGTTCTATTGATTAAAACCGACCTGGAATTCATCACCCCAATCTGCAATCGTTTGACCACCGACTGTGCAATGCAATGCATCAAAACCTTTTTCTACCTGTTTCTTTTTGATAACTACACCTGATACAACGCCACCTACTGTTCCCAAAACTACACCAGCTGTCAAATCAGATGCCAAACGCATTGTATTAAATTTACCTTCGGAATCTTTCCATACACTGCGGTTATCATCATCTTTGGCATATTCATAAAAATCATCTAGTACTTTTTTTGCTTTTGCTATTTCTTTTTGCTTATCATTTTGTGTAGTAACAGTTTGAGCAGCTTTTACCGTCTGTTGTTGCGGTTTTTCCTCTGTTTTTTCTTTGATGCACTCATCATACATATCGAATGGATCGTTTCTGCCAATCACATTTCCCCCAGTATAACCATCATTACAGTTAAAAGCAAAATAAACTTTATCATCACCCCATCCATCACAACTAAACATCACATAATTTGTTGTTTCAAAATTGATCGTGCCAACATTAACCTTTTCATCATTAACCCCCACAAGAGTGCCCAATGATTTATCTTCTGCGAGGCCTCCATCTGTTCGATTGATATACGTGTCATCAACATACCAAATAGCAGTATCAATGTTTTCTAAAACAGTTCCATCATTGAATTTCAATTTACACCCTGTTTCTTGTTTACATTCACAATCACCAGGGATATAAGCAGTATTTTCTGTATTATTATTTGGGTTTTTATGCAATTTTAACTCACATTTTTCAGCACAAGATTTTTGTGCATCAGATTTTTTAATACAAAATCCACTTGGATTACCATCAGGTTTTAATTGCAATAAATAATCATCTTTACATTCATTGGCATTACACGTTAAAACATTTTCATGATTAGATATCATACCAATATCTTGACATTCTGCATGCTTTGCACCGTCATTAAAAATACAAGTATCCCCAACGTTTTGATTTGAATCACATGGTAACGGATATGAACTTTTTTTACATTCTTTATTATCAACATCATGATAATATCCACGTTCGCACACATCACACAAATCTTTACCCCAATATGCATCTGGTACAACACCACTAATCTTTGTTGCACGCCCACCAATTGAAAAAAGGTAACCATTTCGTGTATTTCTCGACTTTCCTAATTTTATATCGATAGAATCTGCTATGCCACTAGAACCATGTGGGGTACCAGCATTACAAGCAAACGCAGAACCTTCCACCACCCACTTATAAGCACCCTGATATTCTTTACACATACAAGGACGTACTTCAGCACCATCATCAAAAAACGCAATGGTTCTTTCCACTTTTTCTTTTGCCGCCAATGTCGCATCACAATTTATACCCGGATCATACGGACAATCTTCTGCCAATGAAAAATTCATTCCGCAACACAAAAATACAAAACCAAAACACAACAGTCGCAAAAAATTTGATAATTTTGCCATCTCTTTTTCCCATTAATGTAATCATTATACCATAAATATGACTAAAATAAAATGTTTCATGCGGTGATAATTTAAATCTGTTGACACAATGATAAAAATTTTACTATGCTTTCAATATAAAGAGGATGGATGAATGAAAAAGTTTCACAGAAATCTTAACATTATGTCGGTGTTTACCGCCGTTTTGCTGATATTGGTGATTATTTTTTGGCGTACATTTTTGAATATCGCGATAACAAATGTCTTTTTAAATGGAATTATTATCGGAACAACTATTTTTGGAATCTGCCTCTGTTTTTTCAGCATTTTCAAACTGTTACCAGAATATAAATGGATGCATCTTTATTTCAAAGGAAAATCGAATCGTGGTTTTGTGCCAAAATTATTGCGCCCAATATCATTGGCTTTGCACAACAAACATTTGCATATGAACGCATCTGATTTGTCTGATTTACTTGATTTCGTTTCGTTCCGTATCGAAGAAGAACGTGATTCTGTACGTTATGTGACAAACACATTGATATTTTTGGGGTTACTCGGAACATTCTGGGGACTTATTGTAACGGTGGGCAGTTTCGCTGAATTATTGATAAACCTTGATTTCAGCGATGAATTCGTTTTACAAACAATGCAATTGGGCATGGCTGGTCCGTTGGCTGGTATGGCAACGGCATTTACCAGTTCTTTACTCGGTTTGGCGGGCAGTTTAATTGTCGGATTTTTAGGTTTGCAATTACAATTCGCACAAAATACATTGTTCCAAGAATTGACTGATTTTATGTCAAAATATGTATTACAGGCACCAGGTAATGAAAAAGCATCTGAGTTATCTGCCAAGGCACCAGTTGACGAAACAACATATACAAAAATATCAAAAATGTATGATTTGTTTACCAATGCTGGATATTACATATCTGATTTGATAAGAATAGATGGGAAATATCCTGCGATTGTTGCATTGGGGACAAATGAAAAATTGTATATCGCAACATTGTTTGATGATTATGAATCATTGAAAAACGTCCTTAAACGATTTGAATTATGTTTTGCCGACACTTTGGAAGGATTACGCATAACAACCAAAGTATTGTGTGTGACAAAACGCGATTTAGATCGTGATAATGAAGATATCATACGTTTTGAAAACATTGATTTGTTGCAAAAGTATTTGAAATCACATGAAAATGTTCGTCCATTAAATCAACAAGAACAAGAAAATTTTGACGCATATGCTGAATACATCAGTGTCGCGTTAGAATATTTGTTCAAAAAATAAAAACTTAAAACAAAGAGAGAGAGTACCATGTTAAACACAAGATTTCGCGATAAAATTACTGCATGGCCGGGTTTTGTAGATTTGTTTTCTAATCTGGTAATTATACTGATATTCTTGCTTATTGTGTTCATATTCTTGTGGACAACGACCAGCGTGTTTAACAAAAACACGGGTTCAAGTCGTGTTGCTGAATTGGAACAAACACGTCAAGCCCAGGCTGAACAGATTGAACAAATGACTGTGGATAAACAAGAAGCAGAACAATTGTTAATCGCTGCACGTGATGCCTTGTTGAATCAGGAAGCACAAATTGTTAATCAACAAGAAAATCAGGAAAATTTAGCAAATGCATATGAACAAAAAGTTGTTCAATTGACTGCTCAACAAGAAGAATTGACCCGTCAAATTGCCGCATTAAATGAACAATTACAAACTGCGATTAAAGAAAAACAAGAACTTTCAGAACTTGGTGCCAAAGATCGCGAAGAAATTCTTGACCAGGCTAATGTCGAACTTGATGCATTAAATGCGAAAATAAATGAGTTAGAAAGAACATTAAAAAGAACCGAAGAAGTCGCTAAACAAAAAGAAATTGAATATGCAGAAATGTCAAACCGCTTGAACAAGGCTTTGGCTGAAAAGGTTGCAGAATTAAATTCGCTTGGTCAATACCAATCGGCATTTTATAAACAAGTAAAATCTGCATTAGGTAATAACGATTCTATTAAAACAGAAGGCGACAGATTTATTATCCAAAGTGATATTTTATTTAACAGCGGATCTTTCAAAGTTTCTGCTGACGGTAAATCACAATTAAAAATATTGGCAAATATCATCAAAGATTTAGAAAAGAAAATCCCAAGTGATATTAATTGGATTATCCGTATCGATGGTCATACAGATAACAAACCTGTGATTCCAGGAACAACAGCATATTGGAACAATATGCAATTATCTCTTTTGCGTGCTGCGTCCGTCGCAGATGAATTGATAAAAAATGGTGTTTCCAGATTAAGATTGATTCCAACAGGTTTCGGCGATATGTATCCTGTTACGGATGGCAAAGATGCAAAATCATTGCAAAAGAACCGCCGCATAGAATTACAATTAACAAACAAATAAAATTAAAAATCCCCTGGCAATCAGGGGATTTTTATTACTTATAAAAACCGACACTGAATTCGTCACCCCAATCGGCAACAGCTTGTCCACCGACTGCGCAGTGTAATGCATCAAAACCTTTTTCTACCTGTTTCTTTTTAATAACTACACCCGATACAACACCACCTACTGTTCCAAGTACTACACCGGCGGTTAAATCAGATGCCAAACGTATTGTATTAAAATTACCCTCGGAATTTTTCCATACACTGCGGTTTTTATCATCTTTGGCATATGTATAAAAATCGTCTAATACTTTTTTTGCATTCGCTATGGCCACAGCGTTATCATCTTTTTTTGCAGGTACAGTTTGGGCGACTTTTATCGTCTGCTGTTGCGGTTTTTCCTCTATTTTTTCTTTAATACACTCATCATACAAATCTGTATCATCTTCTTCATCTGTACCAACCACATTTCCAGCACGGTATTCATCTTTACAATCAAATGCAAAATAATTATCATCCCACTTGTCACATTTGAAATACACGCCTTCTGTTGTTTCAGTATCAAGTTCAACATCAACAGGTTCATTATTAACACTTACAAGATCTTCCAAAGGTTTACCTGCAACAAATTCATCTGGTTCTATTTCACGGAAACGTGTCCCACCATCAGAATCCCAAATCGCAGTATTAATATTTTTTAAAACTTTATTCTTGAATTCTAATTCACAACCACCCTCTTTTTCCATAACACATTTTTCATATAAATTGACACCGCTAACTTCATCAATCTTATTTCCCGCTTCATACCCATCATTACACGCAAAAGCAAAATAATTATCATTATTCCACTTGTCACATTTAAAATATATTGCTGTCATCGTTCTTGAATAAAATACCGGAAGCCTGATTGGTACACCATTAACCTTTGTAAGTTTTTCATATTCCTTTACATCGTGAAGTGCGATATTATCACCATTTGAATTTTGAAAAACAAAATACAAAGTATCTGAATTCTCATTCAACCCGTCACCATAACGAGTATATGCCGTGTCAATATCCTCTAAAACACTCCCATCGTTAAATTCTAATTTACACCCACTTGTAAAATGTCTAACAACATTAACAGGTTTTTGTTCAATATTTGTTGTTTTTTGTTGTTTCGGTTTTTGCACATTCTGTTTTGCAGGAGCACTTTGCTTAGCTGGTTTCTGGGTTGTTGCTTTCTTGGAATCAACAACACATGTTTCAGCATTTGAATCCCATATATAACCGTCTTCACAAAACCAACACATGTTGCTTAAATCTACTTCAGCAGGCAATTTGTATTTTGTGTAAAAAACCAGATGATTTTTTTCCACCGAATATTTGAACCAACCATTTGGTTTTGTTGCACACAAAGCAACTCTAATATCTCTGGTCCCCCATTCACCTTTGTCACAATAAAAGACATAAACATCGTCCATTATATACGTTTTCCCCTGCTTATTCGCGGTACACTTAACACCATTATAACTTTCCACTTCGGTTTTACATACATCTACATACACATTTTTTTGCTTCTTTCCCCATATATAATAATTACCTTCATATCCGACACCACTCGAACCATGAGATCCATTACATTTGGAAATATCGCCAGATGTTACAAGAAGCCATTTATCATCAAATCCTTGTTTACATTTAAAAAAACTAGGATATTCCGAGCCCTGAACAACATTACCAGCATAAAAATGAAGAGAATCTACCGCTATAATAGTACCATCATCACAATACCCTTTGCCACAAACATATGCTTTGTGATTTTTATAATTAGTATCCGTCGGGTAAACATGTCGATCATTATGGGGGCCGACATCAGACAAATAACATCCCCCATGTGCAGAAACACAAACAAAACAGCACAACAAACATACAAAACAAAATGTACGATTTAGCAAAGCCATCATATAAAAATCTTCTTCGTTATAGAGTATTATACCACAATTTATCGCTTAAAAAAAGTGCGACTCATAAAAATATGCTTGTTTATTTTTGTAAAAAAAACTACAATATGACCATGGGAAAAAGATTATCATTTTTTTTATTGTCAATAATTGTCGCTTCGAATTGCGTGGCGGCAACTAATTTTATGCCAAAAAAATTTACTACCGTAACTTCACACGAAGATGTTTACCCATACAGATTGAATAATTCAAAGGCAGAACCAATAAAAAACATCAGTTCTACAAAAACTAATGCCATTAATTCTGTATCGCCTGCACCAATCGGTAAACGCAAAATAATAAAAAGAAATGTGCGTGCACGCGCAGCAACAACAAATGCTAATGCAAATGCTTATTATCAAAACGATGTTCCGCAATCACGTCGTGTTGTCCCACGCAATAATTCAAAGGTTGCACGTGCCGCAACAAATAATGTTGCATCTAATCCACGTGTTTCAAATGAACGAACAACACAAACTGTATCTGCACGCAAAGAAATAACGAGTCGCGCAACGACAACTGATACCAATTATTCATATGGCACACGTGTATCTTCCCAACGTTGCTTCGCAGATTACAAGGAATGCATGGAAATGTATTGTCGACGCGAAGATACCGCATATAATCGTTGCTATTGCAGTGCGAAACTGTCACAAATAGATGCAAAATACCAAAACAAAATTGATTCCCTTATTCAACAGATAGTAAGGTTAAAGTACAACACACCTGAAGCAACCAGCGAAGAAATAAAAGAATATTGGGATCAAACTATTGGTGTTTACACCAAAGATAATCCATGGGTAAACATTGATAACGCATTAAATATAGAATGGGCAGATTCACAAAGTCGTATTCGTGGTCAAAACGCTTTCAATATTGGTCACGACTATTGTATCCAACATTTACGTGCATGTTCTTATATGGCTTCAAATATGCGAGATGCTTATAAATCTGAAATTACACGCGACTGCGAAAAATACGAAAAAGATTTACAAAAAATTCAAAATGCCGCAGAAAGTGTTATTGAAAGTTACAACAATTAATTGCATTTCAAATTGTGTTCATAAATATTCCTGGCTAAATCATCGCTTATATTTTCCCAATCTGACGCACGTCCATATATAATATCACAATCATAAATCGCCCTATTCTGCGATGGTGTATTTATCGCGCAAGATGCGACGAATATCAACAACACCAGTTTTATAAACTGTATCATGAATTTCCTTTTTGTTTTGTTGTATTTGTTGAATTTCAAAAATATTGTTTTGCAATTGTTTATTCTGACATTTCGAATTAGCAATATTAAAACCATAAAAATAAGCGCCCATTGTAAAGGCGCCAAATATTACAATTAAATATATTTTATTCATTTTTCCCCCAAGAAAAAACCGCCAAAATGGCGGTTTTCATTATTGATTCATCGAAGCGAAGAAATCTTCATTTGTTTTTGTTAATCTTAATTTATCCAACAAAAATTCCATTGCTTCCAACGTCCCCATCGGATTAATTATACGACGCAAAACGTACATTTTCGACAATGTTTCTTTGGATACCAATAAATCTTCCTTACGCGTACCAGATTTCGTGATATCAATTGCTGGATAAACACGTTTATCAGACAACTTTCTGTCCAAAATGATTTCGCTGTTGCCAGTACCTTTGAATTCTTCAAAGACAACTTCGTCCATCTTTGAACCTGTATCAATCAATGCTGTTGCAATAATCGTCAAAGAACCGCCGCCTTCAATATTACGAGCAGCACCAAAGAAACGTTTTGGTCTTTGTAATGCATACGCATCAACACCACCAGTCAAAACTTTTCCACTGGATGGAACAACGGTATTATATGCACGTCCCAAACGTGTAATAGAATCAAGTAAAATGACAACATCTTGTCCTGATTCAACCAAACGTTTTGCTTTTTCAATAACCATTTCTGCAACCTGAATATGACGTGTTGCCGGCTCATCAAACGTAGATGAAATAACTTCACCACGAACACTGCGTTGCATATCAGTCACTTCTTCTGGACGTTCATCAATCAACAAAACGATCAATTTAACATCTGGATAATTAGTTGCGATTGAATGCGCAATATTTTGCAACATCACCGTCTTACCAGTTCTTGGAGGCGCAACAATCAAAGAACGTTGTCCTTTACCAGTCGGTGAAATCAAATCAATAACACGTGCAGACAAATTACGTCCTTTGTCAGTATCATCTTCCACTTCCATTTTTAATTTTTCATCTGGATAAAGAGGTGTCATATCATCAAAAGAAATACGATGACGCAACTTTTCAGGATTATCACCATTCACACGTTCAATTGTTTCCAACGCGAAATAACGTTCTGATTCATTTTGTGGTGCCTGAATTTGCCCTTCTACATAATCACCAGTCTTTAACCCATACTTCTTGATAAGATTTGGCGATACATACAAATCATCTGGCCCAGCCAAATAATTGCTTTCCGGTGCGCGTAAAAAACCAAAACCATCAGGCATACGTTCCAGAACACCATCACCAATCAAAGTAATAGATTTATCTGCCGCATAAACGCGCATAACTGCAAAACGCAATTGTTGCACATTTAATTGCGCAGGATTTTCAATACCCATATCTTCTGCCATCTTCAACAATTGTTGAGGAGACTTTGTCTTTAATTCATTTACATGCATAAAAAAACCTTTTTGTGGAAATCGCAAACGGAGAATTCCGCCGCTTAACTGTTATCTATTATAATAAAAAAACCTAAAAAAGTCAAGTTGTTAACAAACACGACCCAATCGGGTCGTATTTGTTTTATTCTTGTTCGAAACCAGAGGTTATATCGATACCGCGTTCTCTGAATTCTGCTGCAAAATCAACAGCCTTCATTCTTTGTACGGCACCATTAAAGCCAGCAGATTTCGCATTTTTTATCGCGTTTTCAAAAGATTTCTGTTTATCCATATCTTCACCTTTTACGCTTATCTCTCTTGAAATCTAAGCCGATAGTAAACCAAGAGAGTTTTTTTGTCAAGTCTTTTTTGTCAATATTTTTTACCCTTAATATTTAACAATCATCACAGTCTTCCACTTCAGTATATTCTTCTACTATAACTGGAGCACGCTTTGGCTGTTCCATATATGGTGTTTCCTTTACAACACGAACACGACGATTTTCTGCATTCGGTGTATTATTTGGGGTCCAAACTTTTAAATCTTCTTCACCCGCTGACACCGCTATAATCTGAGATGCTGGGATACCATAATCAATCAGCATCTTTTGAACAGCCTCTGCACGACGTCCACCCAAAGCATAATTATATGAATTAGACCCTGCTGTATCGGTATGTCCAACAACAGACACTTTTATATTCTTGTTCGCACGAGTTGTTGCTGCCAATTGTCTGATTATGTTTTCATATTCAGGCTTTATCGTTGCTTTATCAAAATCAAATCTGATTTCGAAAATCTCTTCCATTATGCGTTGTTGCGGTTCTAATGGAATCTGTTGCACTTTGATAATTGTCTTTTCTGGCTTTCTAGCAGGTGCAGGTGTTGCAACTGGTGCCGGTGCAGTTCCCGCAGCCGATGCAGTCGTAATATCAGCATTCACTGGTTCCGTCTTTGCCGCAGACGCGGTCGTATTATTTATACTTATAGACGAAGGCGCAGCCGCAGGAGTAATTGCTGATGCCGATGTATTAACCACAATCGGAGGATTATTGTTTTCACGAGGTTCACCACCCATAATAACTGGTGCCGGTGTTGTCGTATTTACAATAACAGGTGCCTGACCCGCAGGTGTATTATTAGCTGGTGTTGTCACCTGAACAGAAACCGGCACAGATACTGGCGCCGTAGAAGGTTTATCCATTCCGTCTAAACGGGCATTTATTTCAGCCAATTCAGAACGCAAGGCTAACATCAAATCTATAAATTCTTCACGTGTGACATACCCATCGTGTTCATGCAAAACAACTTCTTCTTGACATCTGTTGCAAGCAGGATTTTCACGTTCTTCTACTGGGGAAGCAAAACATTTTCCGCAAGAATTTGAATTATCTTCCGTATTATTAAATGTATCCCCACTATCGTTTACATTTTCTTCACCACCATAAATATTTTGATTGAACACTATTGGTGTTTGTTTTTGTGGTGCAGGAACAGGAACAGGTTGAACCAAACTCGATGGAACATTTACATTATTAACAATCATTATTCCATCACGAGAACGTGATACGCCAGACATTGCACTTAAACGACGTGTTTCTGGATAATATTGTTCTTCAACAACAGCCGTCCCTTTTGAAGTCGTGGTTTTTGATTGAACAAATGTCTGTGCAGGCATCACAGCTTGCCCACGATCACAATTACGCAATGCTTCCATTGTTGTTTGGAATCTATCTTCACATTCACGTGCGGTAGAATTTTGCCCGGTTGACGCCGCAGATATCCAACAATCAAACTTTGCTTGGGCTTCGGCAGCCAATTGTGGCTGGAAAGCAACAGCATCATTTCTTAATTCATCCATCAACTCATTATACGCGGTATATATTTCAAATCTTTCGCTTTCATCCGGGATACGCCAATTATCAAGACTTTCTGGGAAAGGTGTTTCACCAGAAAAAGCACTTACTGCTTTTTGCGCGAACAACTCCCCAACATCAGGATAACCGCTAGTTTTCGCATTATATATAGCATATGATCGATAGTTCATAGCCAATTGGTTAAGAAAAGATTCTTGATGCGGTGCATCATTAACATTAAGCCTTTCGACATAGTCTACGGTCGGTGTATCATAAAACTCCCTATTTCCAGTTTCAACACACCCTGCCAAAGCACAGCACAAAGCAAGAAGCGATGGCCACGTCCAACATACACTTTTCATGTTTAATCCCTTTCCTTAACTAACATATTTTATACTATTATACAGATTTTTCGAAATCTAGTAAAGAGAAAAAGAACGATATTATAAAATTATTTATTTAAAACCTGACCTGCCATTTGTCCCAAAGATGGTAACACCGATTGAATGTTACCAGAACCACCCATGGACGATACCTGTTCCAAAACAGCAGCTGTTCCTGAAGCGCCGGTAGATTGCCCAACATTCCCCAATGCTTGTGTCACAAAATTACCATACAATTCACGCTTTGCCGCATTAAGTTTACCTGGCGCACATTTTTCCATTTTTTCCTTTAACTTAGCAATTTTTTTTACTTCTGCTTCGGTATAATCTTCGTCAGAAAAAGGTATCTTCGCGAACACATCATATATGTTGGAAACATTTTTACAATTCTTCCCATCTACTACATCGCATATGTTACCAGAACTTGCCTTTGGAAACTTATACCAAATCATGTCTTTATCCGCTTTTTCCGCAGTAAAACTTTCGAAACATTTGAAATTTTTGTCTGCATATTGCATCTGACTGGCATAATATCCAGAATCGTTTTTTTCTCTGTTATTAGAACAGGGTTTACCCAATCCCGATTCCGCATCAGTAGCGGCTATAACACCGGTTTTTGCCCACTCTTTTACCAAATTATTGACTGTTTCTATTTCACTTGATGTCGGTGCACAATCAGCAGTTAATTGTTGTTGCTGTACACTTAAAGATTTAGCAGTACTGACTAAGCCGATAACCGTTGGTAACAAACTGGTCGCCGTTTCCATTTTGTCTGTTTGTTGGGTCGCTACTGGTGCTGCTTTCTTTACACCGGTGTTTTTTACACTAACAGCCCCGTACGACAAAAAAGGTGTCGCACACAAAACAGCAACAAAAATGAAAATCGACTTTTTCATTCTCTCTTACGCGCATTATATCATAAAAAAACATATTAATAAATATAAAAATTGCATTTTTATTTATAAATCGCTACACTAGCATATCATGCAGAGCAACAGTCGTAATTTTATTATATTTTCTAAGCACAAAAGACTTACCAGACTTTGGCAGTTTTTCTTTACTGGATGGGGTTTGGTTATGGTTGCAATTTTGGTTGCTGCCCCGTTCCTTACAAAGCAAATTTTATGGACACCTATCCAGGCTGTAAACATGCGCGATGTTGTAACAAACCAATTCAAAATGACTAACGCATCTTTTTCTGGCACAGATAAAGATGGCAACCCATTTAAACTTCATGCTGTGTCTGGACACCAAGAATACGGAAAACCAGATATAGTTTTTTTAGACAAAATATCCGGAACAATTACCCGTCAAACCAGCAAGGGTAAAAATACAGAAAAAATCTCTGCAAATACAGGGCAATTCAATCACAAAGAAAAAGTCTTGACTTTGACCGGTAATGTTCGCATAAATTCTAGTAATGGTGACAAGATATTAACAGATAAGATGGTGATAAGGTTATGATTAAAAAATCTGTGTTGCGCGTTGAACATTTATCTAAAAGTTATGGCAAACGTGTCGTATTGCGCGATATTTCCATGATCGCATCCCAGGGCGAATCCGTTGGTTTATTGGGACCGAACGGTGCCGGAAAAACTACGGCTTTTTATTGCATCACAGGACAATTGGCTGCAACTGGCGGACAAATATTTCTAAATTCCCAAGATATAACCCATTTACCGTTTTATCAACGTTCACGTTTACATATTGGATATTTACCCCAAGAAAACAGCGTTTTTCGTGGTCTTTCTGTTGAAGATAATATAATGGCAATTTTAGAAATAGTCGAACCAAATCGTAAAAAAAGACAAGAAAAATTGGATGCATTATTAAACGAATTTTCCATTGAATTTTTACGCAAAAGTCCTGCTACTTCTTTATCTGGTGGTGAACGTCGTCGTGTTGAAATTGCACGTGCGTTGGCTAACGATCCTAAATTTATATTGTTGGATGAACCTTTTGCTGGGATTGATCCAATCGCAGTTAACGAAATTCGTGAAATGGTGTCACAATTAAAAAATCGTGGTCTTGGCGTTATTATCACAGATCATAATGTTCGTGAAACATTAGGCATTACTGATCACAGTTACGTTTTACACGATGGCACTATTTTAAAACATGGCACGTCGAAAGAAATAGTCCAAGACGAAATGGTTAAAAAAGTATATCTTGGCAAAAATTTCACGATGTAAAAAAATCAAAACTTATTAACAAAAAGGAAAGGAAAGAAATGTTTAACATTGAAAAAATTCATGCACGCCAAATTATGGATTCTCGCGGGAATCCAACCATAGAATGTGATGTGACTTTATCTGGTGGTGCGTTCGGTCGCGCATCTGTTCCTTCTGGGGCTTCGACAGGTTCTTTTGAAGCATTAGAATTACGTGATGGTGGAAATACTTATATGGGTAAAGGCGTGTCCAAAGCAGTAAAAAATGTAAATGAAATTATCGCACCTGCTTTGGTTGGGATGAATGGCGAAAATCAAACCGAAATCGATGAAAAAATGCTCGCATTGGATGGGACACCCAACAAAGACAAATTAGGTGCAAACGCGATTTTATCTGTATCATTAGCAGTAGCACACGCGGTTGCAAACGCAAAACATATTCCACTTTATAAACATTTAGCAAATATTTTTGGTAATCCAAATCCTTGTGTTTTACCACGCCCAATGATGAATATTATAAACGGCGGTCAACATGCAGATAATGGTCTTGATGCCCAAGAATTTATGATTATACCAAACGGTGCAAAAAATGAAGTAGAAGCGATTCGTATGGGATCTGAAATATTCCATAATTTGAAATCTATTTTGAAAAAATCTAAACACAGCACCAACGTTGGTGACGAAGGTGGATTTGCGCCAAACTTCAACACTTGCGCTGAGGCACTTGATACAATAGTCGAAGCGATTCGTATTGCTGGCTACAAACCAGGCACAGAAGTATCAATCGGATTAGATGTCGCATCTTCTGAATTTTACAAAGATGGTATATATCATTTTGAAGGCGAACAAAAAACCGCAGATGAAATGATTGAATTTTATAAAGATTTAATTTCTAAATACCCGGTAATTTCTATTGAAGACGGATTACAAGAAGAAGATTGGGAAAACTGGAAAAAATTAAATGATGCTATTGGTGACAAATGTCAACTGGTCGGCGATGATTTGTTTGTAACAAATCCGATTCGTTTAAAGAAAGGTATTGATAACGGTGTTGCAAACGCAATCCTTATAAAAGTAAACCAAATAGGTTCATTAACAGAAACATTGCGTGCAATTAAAATGGCACAAGACGCAAATTATGCAGTTGTTGTTTCACACCGCAGTGGCGAAACCGAAGATACAACAATCGCTGATTTAGCTGTTGCTACAAATGCCGGACAAATTAAAACTGGTTCTATGTCACGCACAGACCGTATGGCAAAATACAACCAACTGATTCGTATTGAAGAAGAATTAGAAAACAAAGCAAAATATGGGATATAAAAATGGTACACGGTATCAATGTTTTGCTGATTTTAAAATATGCGGCGCTGGTATGCATTTTTGTATGTCTGATACTAACGCCCGCATATTTGGCATGTGTAAATGATTCTTCTAAATATGACAGAATGCGCGTTCGTGCTGGTTCATGGCTTTTTGGTTGGACTTTTATCGGATGGATTTTTGCACTTTTTGTATCAGCAAAAAAATAAAATTCGAAGATTTACTTGTTCAAAGATTGTTTTGACTCTTTGTGAATTTTCCATAATTTTTCAAAACGATCTTTGTCTATGTTAGGGCTTTGTACAATAGATAAAGAATCCCAATCAACAATACTGACCACATTAAAATCATCATCCAATCTTATATTACTGGCATTTAAATCAAGATGGGCTAAAACAGCATCCGAAGATATTTTTTGTTCTGTGTTTTTCTTTTTAGATTGCAAAGGATTCAAAAATCTTTTGTTGTTTGGAATTGTTTTCAAAGAAATATTTTGCATATCATTTATAACATCATAAATCTGCGATTTTATTTTTTGTTCATGTTTAAATACATTTGCTTTATCAAAATCGCGCATATCCTTACCAGGCAATTTGTCCGCAACATACATAGGAATAGAATCATGAACAAAAATTTCTGGGATTTTTATTTTCAAATAAGGTCTAATAAAATCTAATAAAAACTTATAATCATTTAATTGTTTTATAGATACATCACGAAATATCTTTACATAGTACCTGTCATTAACAACACAAATCATTCTGTTCATACTGACTTGACGAACAAAACGAATATTTTTCGCATTTACCCCATACACATGTTTAATAAACTTTGCAATTGGAATACGAAAGAAAAAAACATTTATCCAACCACGCACAGAGCGTCTGCGATATCTACCTGGAACAAAATAAGACACAAGACCACCAAACAAAAATGGTAACTTATACATCTATAGCCACCTGTTGTTTTTATAAAAACTACTTTTTATTTTTCTGATTTTCAGGTTTATTTTCTGGTTGTTCTACCAAATCACTTACCCTTATGACCTGATTTGGATTAGATTTCAATGCTGATATCTTTTCTTCCAAAAGTTTTTTACGTTCCATAAATAATGCTTTATTTTTATTATCAAGATTATCTATGGCTGGCAATTTGACAGTCATTGGATTCACGTGAACACCATTCTTGATAATTTCATAATGCAAATGTGGGCCTGTAGAAACTCCTGTTGAACCAGAGTATCCAATAATTTGTCCCTGGCGTACCATTGTTCCAACATTTACACCTTTCGCAAATTTAGACATATGTGCATAAAGCGTTTCAAATGTTCCATTATGTCTAATTTTCACAAAATTACCATGTCCACGATTATAACTGCGTGCAACTACGCGCCCTGCCCCCGCAGCCGGGATTGGGGTTCCCATCGGTGCGCGGAAATCTACCCCCTTGTGCGCACGTGTAAACCCAAGTACCGGATGTTTACGTGCACCAGAAAATTTAGATGTAATTTTTGCATTATTAATTGGTGTTCTTTTCAAAGATTTAATTGCACCATTACCCTGACCATCATAGTAGCCTGCATGACCATTTTCTTTTTCATAGCGATACATTTGAACATTTCCACGCAAAGCATCAAAAGAAACAGCCAGCACATGCCCATTATCAACTTTTTTATCGGATGAAAAATTTTCTTCATACAAAACATAAAACTTTTGACCAGCACGTATATCACGTTCAAAATCCATTTCAAAAGCCAACAAATCATAAACATCTAAAATTATACCTTCTGGAATGCCAGCATCCATAGCTGAAAGATAAAAACTGCTGCCCTTTGCGATTTCACCTTCTTTGAAAGCGATTCGAGTATCACGTTCAATTTCTATCTTTTGACATTGCCATGTATCACGCGTTTCACAATCAATCTCTATTCGATTCCATGGTCCGTTTTCAATAACAATTTTTGAAATCGGTTCACCTTCTTTTGGTCGAACAAAATCAAACTTATCACGTCCAGCACGCAAAGTTGTAAAATCCGCATCTTTCTTAAGATTTTTTGAAATAGCATTTATATCATTAATAGAAAAACCCTGAGCAGATAAAATTCGCGACAAACTGTCCCCAGATTTAACTTCGACCACCGTGTGATGTTCTGGATTAACAACTTCCATAACTGCTTCACGTGCAGGTTTACTAAAAATAACCACACACACAGCGATAACCATCATGACCGCTGCAATACCCAAAATCACCCGAGACAACACATGTACATTGCCCAGTTTCTTACAAGATTTTACCAAACCGGCACTAATCTTTTTTACTATATTTTTTGCTTTTTTCATAAAGCCCATTATAATAAAAATATGAATATAAATCAAGTGTTCACGATTTTAGAATCAGCTGGGGGTGTTCGGGCTGCCCGAATCATCACTGAAAACCGCGGAAAAATGTCATTTTTACGCGCATTATGGTATGCGCATCTTTTGAAACGCGGTGTACCAGTTGCAAAAATATTGCATTCAAAATGGTTTTATGGTCTGGAATTTTATACTAATCGTCATACATTGGATCCACGACCAGATACCGAAACATTGGTTGAATCTGTTATCAAAGATTGTCCCGATAATACGCCACGCGCAATTTTAGATTTAGGGACAGGAACAGGATGTATAATATGTGCGCTCTGCAAAAACATTTCAAACAGCACAGGTATAGCCATCGATAAATCAAAATCCGCATTGCGTGTCGCAAGAAAAAACATAAAAAAATTAAACCTTAAAAAACAAATCAAATTAAAGCATGCAGATTTCGCAACATTAAAAACAAAAGAAAAATTTGATATTATCGTATCGAATCCCCCATATATAAAATATGGTGACATACGTGTAAACGAAGGTGCTAAATTTGATCCTAAAATCGCCCTTTATGCAGCAAACGACGGATTCGCTGCATTTGAACAGATTGCTAAAAACTCTGTCAATCTAATCAAACCTGGTGGGAAAATATATCTAGAAATCGGTGTTGGGCAATCAAACCCTGTTATAAAAATTTTTGAATTTTTTGGGTGGAAATTCTTACGCATTGAAAAAGATCTGTCGGGAATAAATCGTGTGTTGGTATTTACTATTTAAAAAATCTATTATGCTGTTTTAACCAACCAATTGTTGTATCCATACCATGACCATGAACAACATATACCCCGTCATCAAGATTTTTATCATATAAATTATGAATAGATTCATGTATTTGCTGTTCATTGCCCCCTGGGAAATTAACATTCCCATAACTTTCTTGAAACAAAGTATCGCCCGCCATCAATATTTTATAATCTGGGAAATAAAACATTAACCCACCAGGTGTATGCCCAGGGCTTTTCATTATTTCCATTTTTATATCTGGCAAAATTTCAATTGTTTCAACAAATATATTTTTCGGTTTTTTATAATCATCATGAATATGCGGAATACCGAACATATCTAATAAACCGTTTCCCCAACCAATTAAAAAATTATCTGATTCATTCAAAAACCAATCCACATTAAAAGCACGTGCCAAAGCGGGAGCTGCTGATATATGATCGGGGTGTCCATGTGTTGCATATATCGCGCACAACTTAAAACCACGTTCCAATAGCACACGTTCCCAATCAGAAGCCTTACCCCAAGGATCAAAAATTACACAATCTGTTCCATTTGACACCAACAAAGAATTAGTGTTTGTTGGTGGCATATGCAGAACTTCAAATTTTATTTCGCTATTTTTTTGCATTTGATTTTTTCACTGTTTTTTTAGCGGACTTTTGTTTACCAAAAACAATTTCGCGAATTTCTTCACCAGAAAGTGTTTCTTTTTCTAACAAAGCTTTGGCTAATTTTTCAACAGTAGATTTATTTTTTGAAACCAAATTTTTGGCATCTTTGTATGCGATATCCAACCAATTTTTAATTTCTTCATCAACCAATTGCGCGGTCTTTTCAGATGCATTTTCCAGCGCAACTTTTTGACCGAAAGTATTCGCTTGGTTAATCGCGACCATTCCAATTTTATCAGACAAGCCAGCTGTTGTAATCGAACGACGTGCAATATGCGTAGCCATTGCAATATCACTTTCTGCGCCAGTTGTAATTTTGTTTTTACCAAAAAACACTTCTTCTGATGCGCGCCCTGCTAAATCTACAGATAAATTCGCACGTACTTCTTCGATTGTCATGGACACTTTATCATCGATAGGCAAATGTTGCACCATACCCAATGCACGACCACGCGGAATAATTGTAGCCTTGTGAATAGGGTCAACAATACCATCATAATGCAAACCTACAAAAGCATGCCCTGCTTCGTGATAAGCCGTCAACTTAATATCTTCTGGACGCATTTTACGATTTTTCACTGGTCCCATTAAAATCTTATCACGCGCTTCTTCTATATCACTTTGTTCAACAACCTTGTGATCGACACGTACCGCATGCAATGCTGCTTCGTTTAATAAATTTTCCAAATCAGCACCACTGAATCCAGTTGTTCCACGGGCAACATCCATCATTGATACATTTTCGTTTATTTTGAATTTCTTTGCGTGCAAATCAAGGATATCACGACGTCCTTCTAAGTTTGGCAATTCTATGTGTATCTGTCTGTCAAAACGTCCAGGACGCAAAAGTGCGTTATCTAACATATCTGGACGATTAGTTGCAGCAACCACAATTATCCCAGTATCATTTGCGAAACCATCCATTTCAATCAATAATTGATTTAATGTTTGTTCCCTGTCGTTATCATTAAAAGAATGCTTACTGCGGCTTTGACCAATAGCATCAATTTCATCAATAAACAAAATACAAGGTGCGTTTCTTTTTGCCAAATCAAATATCTCTTTGATTTTCGCAACACCCAAACCAACGATTATGCCAGAAAAATCACTGCCTGATGTGGCAAAAAATGGAACATTCGCTTCACCAGCAACTGCACGTGCCAACAAAGTTTTACCAGTCCCTGGTTCACCGGACAACAAAATACCACGTGGCACACGTGCACCCAAAGATTTAAATTTATCCTTGTGTTTCAAAAATTCTACGACTTCCATCAATTCTTGTTTTTCCGAATCGATTCCCGCCACGTCTTTGAAAGTAGTCTTTGTTTTACCAGTTGTTATTTTCGTAGGATTTTGCCCAATCAAACTGCGTGTGATACCACCACCGCCACTGCCCCCACGCAACAAACGCAACAACCAGAAAAGGAACAAAATACTCACTACAATTGGCAAACCTTTACCTATCATATCCCATGTGCTGTCGGTTTTATCTATGGAAACAGATGCACCATTTGCGGAAATCTTTTCCAACAATTCAGGATTATATGTGATAGTAGCACGATATGGTGTCCCATCTTTCAACAAACCTGTTGCAACATCATCTTTGTGTATTTCCATAGTTTTGATATCGTCGGAACGACGCAACACATCAGAAAAAGACAATTCGATTGGTGCCTTTGCAGAATTTTCTGCAACAACACCGTCTTTAGTTGATACAGCACCATTAGTGGTTACACCCATATACACAATGCGTGCCACCAAAGCGATAAATAAAACAACAAAAGCGATTAAATAAAATTTTGAGTTATCTTTTTTATTAAATAAGTTTTTTCCGTTTTTCATGTCTTTTCCTAAAACTTGTTCTTTTTCCTTCTGGAACAATTAAAATCCTGTCGTTTAATCTTCGAATCGTACAATGCCCCAGTGTAAATTTACAATCTTTTTGTAAATTACATAGTGCCATTTGTAAAGAATTCAAGCGCACCGGATAATCATCCCCCCCTATTTTTTGAATCAATGACCCGAGAAATTTTAGTCTAATTTCTTCTGCTTCGTCAAATAAAAAAGATGCAGAAAACATAGCCCCCCATTTCCGAATTACCATTTCTATACGATTTGCAATATATTTGTCCATCCATTCGCGGGTCCGCGCTAAATTTTGAATAGCTAACAAAATACGCGCATCACTTATATCTAATTTATCATTTAACAAATGTCTGTTTTGACGGATTTTTACACGGGTGTAATGTTCATCACTGTTCATAGAATCAATAAAATATTTGATATTATTATCATCACAATATTTTTTAAGTTCGGCACGTGATACTTCCAATAATGGACGCAAAATAGTAATACCATCACGTTCGGATTTAGGCAACATTGCGGACAATCCATATAAACCACTGCCCCGCGATAAATTCATCAAGAAAGTTTCTATTTGGTCATCACTTTGATGTGCGGTCAACAAATATTCTATCCCTTTTTCATGACAAAAATCTGTCATCATTTTATATCGTGCCTCACGCGCGGCGGCTTCCAGACCTTTTTCTGGTTTTTCCCCATCCCAATAGAAAATTTGACAAGGAATATTCAATTGTGCACAAACATCCGCGACATAATCGGTTTCAATATCTGCTTCTGGACGCAATCTGTGATTAACATGCAAACACACAACATCAGCACCAACTTCGTGTAACCAATACAGCAAGCACATAGAATCAATACCTCCACTGACACCAACAGCCAGTTTTGTGCCACTATATTTATGCATAAAATCAACAAACTTTTTATTCATATCAGGTTTATTTTATGGTATAATTTTGAAAAATAAAGGAAAAAGAGATGAATAAAAAAATAAAATCAGTCGCAGTATATTGTGGACATCAATTTGGAAACAACCCTGAATATGCACGTGCAGCCGCTAAAATCGGCGAATTATTGGCACGAAATAAAATTAAATTGGTTTTCGGTGGCGGAAATGTTGGCTTAATGGGGGCAGTCGCCAGCGCAGCGATTGAAAATGGTGGTAAAGTAATAGGAATATCAACCACGCATGTGGTATCATTACAAGAACCTGCACATGAAGATATAGATGTAAAAATTGTTGATGGTTTATCTGCACGCAAAGAGGAAATGTTTGAATTATCAGATGCTTTTGTAATTTTACCAGGTGGAATTGGTACCTTGGATGAAATGACAGATATCATGACAAAGCAACAGGTAGGCGAATCTTATAAACCGATATACATGGTAAACATTGCTAAATATTGGGAAATATTGGGCAAAGTTATGGTCCATATGCAAAGCGAAGGCTTTATGGCCAGCATGGATGACTATAATTTACACGTAGTCAACACACCAGAAGAATTAATTAAAAAATTAATCAATGGTGACGACCTTATCTCGCGCCGTTAAACCTTTGATTATATTGATTCTAGATTTTGGTATATCGAAATAATCTGACAGTAATTCAATTACAGCACTGTTTGCGCGCCCATTTTCGGGCGCAACAGTGGTGTAAACACGCAAAACACCGCCCGCATCAACAACTTTATTTTGTTTTGCATGTGGTGTCACACGAACACTAAAAGTCTTCTGTAAATCTTTCATCACTCATTATATGTATATGGAAATGCATGACAGATTGACCAGCACCACGCCCAGTATTTGCAATGGTTCTGAAATTATCACGCAATCCCAATTTTTCGACGGTTTTACGCACACCATTCCAAAAAGCCGTTTGTAATTCGGCCGGTGCATTTTGTGTAAAATCAAAAATATCACAATATTCGCCACGCGGTATCACCAAAACATGAACACGCGCCCGTGGTGCCACATCATAAAAAGCCAACACATTATCATCACTATATACAGTCTTATTAGGAATTTCACCGCGTAAAATTTTAGCAAATACATTATTTTTGTCATACATATTCATTTTCCTTTTTTCATTCACGTAAGATAATACACCTAAACACAAAACAAAATCAAGACCTTGAAATATGATTTTTTTGTACTATATTCCGGTCATGGCAGAACACAAAAGGAGTTTTATGATGTTCAAACCATTATATAATTATGTTTTATTAGAAAGAATCGAAGAAGAAAATAAAACTGCTGGTGGAATTATTATCCCAGATAACGCAAAAGAAAAACCTTCACGTGGACGCGTAATCGCTGTTGGCGATGGGATTGTTGAAAACGGTCAAAAAATACCTTTGTCCGTAAAACCTGGCGATACGGTTCTGTTTGCAAAATGGGCATCCAGTGCAAACGAAGTTAAAATTGACGGTCAAGATTATGTTTTAATCAAAGAATCTGACATTTTGGGTATTTTATAAAAGGACTTTATCATGGCAAAAGATATTGTATTCAATACAGATAAATTAGCAGCTGGTGTCGATAAATTGGCAAATGCTGTAAAGATTACTATGGGGCCAAAAGGTCGCACTGTTGTAATCGAACGTGCTTATGGTGCACCAATTGCTACAAAAGATGGTGTAACAGTAGCAAAAGAAGTTTCATTAAAAGATTCTGGCGAAAATATTGGCGCAAAAATGATTCAAGAAGTTGCAAAACGTGCTGGCGATACCGCTGGTGACGGAACCACAACAGCAACAGTATTGGCACAAAACATTTTCCGCGAAGGCCGTCGTGTTATCGCTGCTGGTATGAATCCGATGGATATCAAACGTGGTATTGATATCGCTGTCGAAGCAGTTGTGAAAGATATCGAAAAACACGCACGTCCAGTCAAAGATTCATCTGAAATTGCTCAAGTTGCTACAATTTCCGCAAATGGGGATTCTGACATCGGACAAAAAATAGCAGATGCTATGGAAAAAGTTGGCAAAGAAGGTGTTATAACTGTTCAAGAAGCAAAAGGACTAAATACCGAAATTGATATCGTTGAAGGTATGCAATTTGATCAAGGTTTCATGTCGCCCTATTTCGTCACAAACAGCGAAAAAATGTTAGCAGAATTAGATAATGCACAGGTTTTGGTTTCTGAAAAGAAAATTACAGGTTTGCAAGCATTGTTGCCTATTTTGGAACCAATTGCTCAATCTGGTCGTCCATTGTTGATTATCGCCGAAGACATCGAATCAGAAGCATTGGCAACATTGGTATTAAACCGTTTACGTGGCGGATTAAAAGTTTGTGCTGTCAAAGCACCTGGTTTTGGTGATCGCCGCAAAGAAATGTTAAAAGATATCGCTGTTGTAACTGGTGCAACAGTTGTATCTGATGATATGGGTATGACTTTTGAAAATGTAACCCCATCAGTTTTGGGTTCCGCAAAGCGTATAGTTGTTTCCAAAGACAAAACTTTATTGGTAAATGGTAATGGCGATAAAGATGCTATCAAAGCACGCGCTGATGAAATCCGTCAAAACTTGTCCACAACAACAAGTGATTACGATCGTGAAAAATTACAAGAAAGATTGGCTAAATTAGTCGGCGGTGTCGCAGTTATTCATGTTGGCGGAATGACAGAAGTAGAAGTCAAAGAAAAGAAAGATCGTGTTGACGATGCATTATCCGCTACACGTGCTGCCGTAGAAGAAGGCATTGTTGCGGGCGGTGGTGTTGCATTAATTCGCGCAACAGAATCATTAAAAGATTTACATGGCAACAACACAGACCAAAATGTTGGTATAGATATTGTTCGTCGTGCTATCGTTGCACCTTGTATGCAAATTGCAGAAAATGCAGGTGTATCTGGTGAAATAGTTGTTGGTAAAATCCTGGAAAACAAAGACTATAATTTCGGATACAATGCACAAAATGGCGAATATGTAGATATGATGAAATCTGGAATTATTGACCCAGCAAAAGTTGTTAAAACCGCTATTATGGCGGCAGCATCAACAACAGGTGTATTGTTAACAACTGGCGCGGTAATGTCTGAAATTCCAGAAGAAAAACCATCGACACCATCTGGTGGTATGCCTGGCATGATGTAAAACATAAAAACAAAAAATCCCGCATAGTGCGGGATTTTTTATTTAACCTTACTTAAAGCACCCAATAATTTTGATTTACATAATTTGCTAATTTCGTTATTTACATAAATTTGTTGTTCGCCATCTGGCGAAAGCATCGCAACACCATCTATCTTTAATTCTTTGCCAACATACACAAACATTGGTTTACATTTATAGTTTTCTAATAAATTATAATCAACATCAACATTCAATTTCAATTGCAATTCTTCGTCCCATTCAAATACAGGCACAATACCTTTTGTCACGTTTGATAATTTTTTTGTTTCAACTATGCGATCACAAACAATTTCTTTTTTATATCCACGTTGCTTATAAAAACCAATAGAACTTTCCAATGAAAAAAGTTCCATATTCAAAGCAACTAAACTTGCAGCACGTTCTGATGTGGTTAATAATTTTGTTCCGATACCAAAACCTTGATATTCTGGAAGCACATATAAACTGCGTGTGAACATATCTTTTCCTGATGCACAGCCACTTGTAAAACCAATCATTTCTTTATTACGATATGCAGCAAAAGCAAAAACATTTCTTTCATAATCATATTCTTTCAAATAAGACTTACTAAGAGATTTATGTATAAACAAATTGTTCCTTTCGCTCGCAAGCAAGCAACAAACCCCTACATGTGCAAATTCTTCACATATTTTTTCATTTCGTTCAAATATGGGGATTATTTCAAAATCCATATATCAATACCTTTTCATCTGCAATTATCCAAAGCACAGGACAATTCAGCCTTGCGACATTTTAATAAACTTTTTTGTTTTTCATTTAATTGAATAAATTTTTCACCATCAGGCAACAAAATTGCGACTCCATCTATTCTACTATCTTTACCAACATAAATGTATTTTGGTTGATTTTTACAATCTATTAACAAAGTATTATCTGCTTTGAAATTTAATTTTGATTGTAATTCATCACACCATTCAAATACAGGTATTATTCCTGTCGACGTCTTTGGCAATTTTTTTGTCATAAAATAACCACCATTTAAATGATTATATTTATATTGTTGATAAAAACTGACAGCTGTAAACAATGGATTCAATCGTATATTTGAATTAACAATACCCACAGCATCTTCTGTAATTTTTAACAAATTCGTTCCTACACCGCAACCATGATATTCTGGATTCACATACAGTGCTTCTAGAAACATATAACCCATTTCTTCCGCACTAAAAAAACCATGTGTAAAACCGATCTTTTCTTTACCCTGAAATGCAGCGAACATAAATCTGTATTTTTCTTTTTCTGTCCTGATATAGTATTTTTTTATTTCTTGTTTATACATATCACCATGACATTGATCTTTATCGCACAACAATTCAAGACGAATAAAATCATCATAAGTTTTTTCATCTGCATTAAAAATAGGTTTTATATCATAATTAATATTGTACATTTTCAATCTTTGCGTTTATTTAAACAATAATACACTAAACAATATTTTTGTCAAATATGTGTTTCAAAATTTGCAAAAAATTAAAAATATTGGTAGAATTGTCAGCAAAAGGTAATACATGTCAAAAGGTTTCAGAAAAGCTTGGAAAAAATTTTGGACACCAATTGTAAGCAATGCGCTTACTCAATGGACAGTAGCCGTAATACTAGCAGGGGTAATATGGTTCGTATTTTTAACATCAAAACACAAATTTAAAAACACACATCTCATAAAACAATTTCGCAAGAAACCCGTAGTATTTGTATTTTTTCATGGTCGTTGCGTTATGTTATCACCAATTGTAAAACGTGTGCGAATAAAATCTTATTGTGTGTCATCGCGCCATAAAGACGGACGTATGATGGCACGGTTGCAACGATTGTTCGGATTACACGCAATTTATGGTTCCACATCAGATGGTGCTGTCGCTGTTATGCGAGAAGGTGTACGTGTAATACGCGATAAAAAAGCTTCACTTTGTGTTACAGTAGATGGTCCATCTGGTCCATCTCTAAATGTTCAAAACGGTGCATTATATTTTGCACGTATGACTGGTGCACCAATTGTGCCATGTTGTTTTTCTTGTTCTCGACCGATATATTTGGACAGGTGGGATAAACTTATGATACCAAAATTATTTGGAACAATCAGCGTGAACATTGGTGAACCTATTTATATCGATTCGAATTTACGTGGCGAAGCATTTGAAAAAAAACGCATTGAAATAGAAGAAATCATGATAAAACAATTACGTGAAATGGATAATGAATTTAATTTACAAGAAACTCCACGTGGTATTCACGCTACGGAATATAAAAAGAAAAAGCACAAAAAATAAATTACCAAAACAAAAAAATCAAGGACCAGTAAACTGGCCCTTGCTTTATTCAGCATTTCTGGAAGGGAGGAACCTTTAGAACCTGAATCTTTCGGGTTAACATCTGATTGAAAACTTTCGCCCTCTCACAAATCCTAACCTTATACTTACAGGATATAACATAAAAATCAGATGTCAAGTTTTTATTTTAAAAAAATGCAATTTTTTTTATAAATTTTTGTAATAAAAATATATATGCGATAAAAAATCAGGATCGCTTTCACGATCCTGATTCTATTCTTGCGATTTATTTAGAAATCATATCTTAATTTCAACATACCTGTTTGAGAAGTATAATCTTCACGAACTTCGATATCATAATTCAAAGATACATCCAGCCCATTATATCCTATTCTCAAACCAATACCAAATTCTCCGCCAATACGTGACAATCTGTCACCATCTAAAGTATAGGAAGAAACACCTGGCATTGTCACAGTAGCCAACGTTTTGTCAGAAACGAAATCATACTTAACTGCATAACGCAATTCTGGACGGAACAACATGCCATTTTTCGAAGTAATATTGAATCCATATTTTGTTCCCAACACTGCGGTTAAATAGTCACCTGATTTCAGTTCACTTTTTACATCAATACTGTTTGTATATGTTTCGCCATTGATATGAATATAACGCAATCCTAATTCAGGTGTAATTCCGCTAGCAAAATCATACCCTGTTGCGATTACGCCACCAAACGAATCGACATCATAATCAGCAGTTACCAAAGAATCTTCTTCGGAATATTCTGACCAAGTATAATTAGCCATTGCATTCACATACCATTGTGCCGGTTTATATTGACCATACACGAACACAGTATTGCTCTTGATATCTGTATCACGTGCAGTTCCATTAATATCAGAATCAGCATATGAATACCCAACTCCAAGCATTAATGTTTTATCGACAGTTCCATCAATACCAGCAGCTATTCCACGTGTAGATCCATCGAATGCATCATTCTTCTTTGACTTGTTATATAAACCTTGTGCCCAGACACCACGTGAAGAGAAATTCACATCGCCACCGTTACGTCCAAACATTGGTGCAGCCATACGTGCACTTGTTAAATTCGCAACAGTATGTTGAATTGATGTAGCCACAGATTGCACAACCGATTCGGTTTCTGGATGAATCGCTTTAGCTATGTGTTCAACTTCTTGTTTAGCTTCCGATGTACCTTCTGCTAACTTTTCTTGAACAACAACACCTAAATCATTCAACTTTTCAGAAGTAGATTGATTTAATCCCGCTACAGCAGTAGCAACATCTCCTTCTAAATCATTTTCATCCGCGATATCTTCGACAGATTTAAGAGAGGCAACAACTGTTTTTCCATTATTAGTCCAATTCAAATCATAAACGGAACTTTCTGTTGTTATGCCAGATTCATCCCATTCATAGTTAGCGAACAAGCTGCCACCAAATACATTGTATTCACCTGGATTAGACAATAATAATTTCAACACACCATTACCAGTGAAACCATTTTCTGCTGTCGCGGTAATTTGTGCATCATCACCAGAACGCAAAGTAGCAATCATATTACCATTTAATGTAATAGTATTTTGCGTCACAGATGCAGTTCCGATATTTAACGTCGCACCATTTGCAATCGTCAAAGCACCAGTACCATTGATACCACCATCAATGGTTGTAGTTCCAGATGCGATATTCAAAGTACCAAGATTATAAATATCGTTGGCTTCATCATTTGCTTTATTGCCAATAAATGTGCTATCATCGTTAAAGGTCAACGTTCCAACATTATAGATAGCACCACCATTTACACCCGCAGTATTGCTAGTAAACGCTGCTGTACCATTAAATGTCAATTCACCACTATTATACACACCACCACCTAACTCACCAGCATTGTTACTAGTGAATGTGGAATTACCATTTATTGTAAATATTGATGTTCCCAAAACAGGTGAATTAGATATAGCACCTCCATTCAATGCCGCTATATTACCAGAGAAAGTTGTCGTGCCATTAATTGTAACCTTTCCTGCATCGGCTGCTGTTGTTTCTGTTGCCGCAGCTTCTGCACGTGCATGAATTGCGCCACCATGCATAGCGGAAGTATTATTTTCAAATAAAACAATACTATTTGCATCTTTACCGACAACGATTTCCGTCACTTGATGGCTACTTTTATTACCACGATTATTAATCGCGCCACCACCATATTTGACCATATCACCGGCAACAGTCGTTGTGGCATTAGCCTCGTTACCACTAAATGTGATCTTGTCAGCTAACAATTTTACATAATCACCACTGTTAAATATAGCTCCAGCATAAGAACCAGAATCTATATTTCCACTGAATTCTATTTCACTAGCATTCAATGTTGTCTGTGAATAATTACCATTGTTATTAATTGCAGCAGCTTTATTAGCTGTATTGTCAACAAAAGAAATCGTATCTGTTGCAGTTATTGTGAACGAATCGTTTTCTTTATAAATCGCACCACCAGTGTTGTTTGTGAAATCAACATTTGTTGCAGTTAAATTAAACACAGAACCTGACGAAGTATTTCCTACTGCACCCTTACCACTAGTATTGTTTTGAACTACAAAGTTCTCTGCATTAATCGTCATCGTTCCACCATTAGAAATGACAGAATTAGAAGTAGATTTCGCGGTATTTGTATTATTTTCAAACAAAACATCACCCATATTTGTGAATGTGACCAAGTCTTGATTCCATAATGTAATACCTGTATTACCACGGAATGTTGCATCACCATTAGCAAATGCGATTGTATTATCAACATCAGCATTTGAAACATTAAACACAATTCCGTTATCGCCAGTCGCTGTATTGTTTTCAAATAATGAATCACCATTTAAATTTACAATACCTGCACGCTGATAATTCAAACCATTATAAATTGCAGCACCATTTGATGAGGTAGTATTGCCACTAAACGTTGAACCATTGTTAAATGTGGTTGTTGCGCTTAAATTGTACAACGCACCGCCTTGCGCGGCACCTTCCGTACTGGTCACAGAATTATTAGTAAATGTTGCAGCACCATTAAACGTCAAATCCCCATAATAATTCTTTATTGCACCACCAAATGCATCACCAGAATCATTAGATGCAGAATTATTACCAAATATCGTGGCATTATCAAATATCAAAGCCCCTTTGTTATAAATCGCACCACCCTCTATCGCGCTGTTACCCTTGGTTGCATCTGTTACATCACCGAATGTTGCATTCGCTAATGTCATTGTGCCTTCGTTATAAATCGCACCACCCAATTCATCTGCAGTATTTTCAGTAAATGTATATGTACCATTGTTCATATACACTGTTGCAACCTTGTCATTACGTGCAAGATTGTAAATCGCACCACCATTAATGTCAGCGCTGTTATTATCAAATGTTGTTGTACCATTGATTGTCAATGTTGCATTACCATCCGTCTTTTCTGCACGGTTCATAATTGCACCACCGTTTGTCGTAGATGTGTTATCAGTAAATATATTTACACTGCTGCCATCTGCTTTACCGATAATCATATCTGCATCAATAGCACTGCCCACGGTACCAAATTGGCCAGATTCTAAATCATATGCTTGGTTTGCAATTGCACCACCACCAGTTTTGTACAATCTGTTATTGGCAATTGCTGTAGCATTCATATGATTGTCTGTGAATGTATTTGTTGCGCCCAATATAGACATCTTACCACCTGACAAAAAGATACCTGCACCACTGCCACTGGTAGCATTTGAAAGAACCTCATTGCCACTGAAAGTTATATCAGTTGCATTCAATACAGCAGTATTTGTTCCATGTTCTGTACCAGAACCGTAAGATTGATCTTTGTAATACAAACCTGCACCGTGTGATGTAGATGTGTTGTCAACAAAGTTCAATTCTCCACCACCCAGTTCCAAAGAACCACCACCATTAACTGTCAATGCACCATAATCAGAGGCAATATTTTGAATTGTTGTGATTCCTGTTGGCGTTTCCGAATTGATAACCAACGCAGCATCTCTTACCCCAACTATTAACGAAGAGTTTTCAGGATCTCTAACCACAACATGTTCCAAAGTTATTGTAGATCCATCAAAAGTAATCGTTGGCGCATTTAATGTCGTCACACCATCTGAATCAATATATTGTGCATCAGAATAAAATGATGATGCACTGTTCAACAAATTAACAGCTTTATTTGCAACCGTCAATGTTGAACCTTGGGTAACTGAAATACTATTTGCGTATACTGTGGCACCGTCAACTGTGGCATTTGTTTTTGCAATAGACAATGAACCAGCGGCTTTTGTTTCAACATCTGGATCTAAATCTGTACGACGTGAAAACATTTCCACACCAGGTGCTGTATATCCAGCATTACCTGCGCCTATTTTTCCAGCAACTTTGCTTTCAACGTTGGCATCATTCCAAACAACCCCCGCCCAATCTGCCAAATTAACGTCTGTATCATCATCAGCAACTGCAACATATTCACCAGTTTCTGTATCATATGTTACCGGCGCTTGATAATTGTATCTGAAAACATCATTCTCAGTCAATTCACGCAATGTCAAATTAACAGGCCCCACATACAAAGTGCTGGCTAGAGTCCCTGTGTCATCAATATCACCAGGTATTTCCAATGAACGACCTATCATAATATAATTTGGAAAATCATTTCTATACTTACCAGCTACCCATGGATTCATACGACGTCCACCAACCGCCAAATATTCTATAGGTGATCCAGCCGTTGCTGTTACATCACCGAAAACGAACGCGGGTTCTGTTGTATTTGGCGCAGCAGCCATTGCGGGCATAATCGCCAGTGCTGGTAAAACGGATACACCCAATAATAAATTATGGAAATGTTTATTCATGATAGATTCTCCTTTTCTCTAACAAATAAAAAGGTATCATACATATTTCAATTGTCAAACTATTATTAATGAAAAAAGTTAAAAAAATTACTTTTTATTCTTTTGAAAATATAATTTTGAATATTCAGATAAAATGTTTACCATCATTCCACGATATCCAAATTTATCCCAATTATGAGAACACGTGTACAAAGCAGGCCTAAAATCTTCAAATGCTGTTTGTTCCCAATCTATGAAAAAAGTAATATCAAAAGTTTTTGTATTTAACATAAAATTTTGCCATATATCATGTTGAAACCACCCGTATAAAAAATCAGGCTTTGCATTTTGATTTGGTTTTAAATCACGAATTTCTTTTGGATCGGTACGCCCTATTTCATACATAAATTTTGCAATTTGTTTCGCGATATGTTCCTGGTGTTGCGCGATAACAGCGGGTTTAACGTCTGTTAACAAAGTCCCCGTGGCAAATTCATATTTCCTGATATAAATATTTTTATAAGGAATAATTTTCATCAATGGAATTTTTATCGGTGATATTCCATAAAACGCATCAACAATTCGTTTTTCGCGAATCGATATTTCTTTGCCATCTGTCAAAAGAGGAAATTTAAAAACGTGCTTATTATTTAATATAACAATAAAATTTTTACAACCATAACCAACTATCTTTTTAATTTTTCGCTGTTTCATATTCTTAGCAAAATGACGAACATAACGAACATAATCATGTGTTTGTGGGAAACGAATCATTGTACGCACTAAATCGCGCAATTTCTTTGACCAAATAAAACCACAAACTATATTAGATACAAGATGTCGCATATTTTTTACCTTTGCCTTTTATGAATATAATCATATGGCAAAAAACAAATCAATGCAAATTAAAAACTATCTGCTTCTTATTATAACGTGTGTATAGTATTGTTCTTGGAATTTTGTGACTTCATCAATAGTTTTATCATCCACATCTTTATCTTTTTCAACAACAACTAGTTTATCATCATCATCATTAGTCCGATGAATTACCGCACAACAACGACCGGTAAATTCATCCAATGGAACAGTTGGACCAATAACATAAGCATCTAATTCTTCGCCATCGCCAGATATTGTATCCGGGATAAAACCATAATTGATAGGATACACGAAACCATGTTTTGGGTGTTTACTGCCCATTGGTCGATCCATCTTTACAGTTACAATTTTATTTAAAAAATCTGTGGAATTAACTTTTGTTTTCATATCATCCCCCATAATATGCGATGCAAAATATGGTTGGGGTACACGGACTCGAACCGCGATATACAGAGTCAGAGTCTGCTGTTCTACCATTAAACTATACCCCAATTCGTGATAATTATATAAGTATTATTCCATTTTTCAATTAAATATTTTATTCTCTGCCCCCGTTGATATCTCCAACGAATTGTTGTTCTTGGGACATTTCATTTGCTTGTTTTTGTCGTAATCTTTCTATACCTGCCAATAATTTTCCTTTGACAGATAGCTTTTTACCATTTTGAATCATTATTTCCACCATTTCTGGCGAAATATTTGATGATGTGTATATATCACGTAAATATTCAGGCGCAGGAATTTCTGATGCGTTTGATAACAACCCTAAATACAAACAACCCTTTATTAATTTTGGTAAACCAAATAAAGATTTTAGTGGATTACCAGTTGCATTGAAATCACCATGCACTTCTTCTGGTGCACCATTCAAATCAGACAGTTGATTTTCTGTACATGAAAAACGGTAAAAAATCTTTTTAGGTCCGCCTTGTAAACTGGTTAATTTGTTTTTATCACAAGAAAAACAATCAAGTTCTTTTGATACACCTTCTAAACTTGTTAATAAATTATCAGAACAATCTACATATTTACAACCAATGGGCAACCCCTTTAAATTTGTTAATTGATTATCCACACAAACAAATTTAGATTTTATATGTTTTGGAGCACCTGTCAAATCAGTCAAAAAATTATGTGAACAATTATAACTTCCTCCCACATTCTCTGGTCCACCTTGTAAACTGGTTAATTTGTTGTCAGAACAATCAAATGTACCATTGATGTCCTGTGGTGCACCTTGCAAACTTGTTAATTCATTATAAAAACAACCGAAATCACCCCCTACATGTTGTGGCGCCCCTTGTAAATCAACCAAATGATTGTGCGAACAATTAAAATCGCCCTGAACATCCTGCGGCACACCGTGTAAGTTTCGCAATTCATTATATGAACAATCAAAACCACGACCAATTTCTTGTGGGAATCCTTGCAAACTAGTCAACATATTATGATTACACTTAAATGTTCCACCTATTTCTATTGGTGCCCCCTGTAAATCACATAATCGATTATAAGAACAATTAAAATCATTACCAATATATCTTGGTGATCCATTTAAACTGTCCAATCTATTTTGACTGCAATAAAAACCCTGACCAACATATTGTGGTGCACCTTGTAAATCTGTTAACATATTTGAATTACAATTAAATTCACCACCAACATGTTGTGGTGCACCTTGTAAACTGATTAAGTGATTAGTCCAACAACTGAAATTACCGCGAATATTTTCTGGTGCCCCCCGCAAATCACTTAGTTGATTATATGAACAATTAAAATTACCATTAACAGTTCGCGGTGCATGTTCCAAACTGGTTAATTGATTAGCAGAACAATTAAAATTACCACCAACACTTTGTGGCGCACCTTTTAAACTAGTTAATTGATTAGAAGAACAATCAAAGTCTCCTTCAACAACAACATCACTTAAATCTGGTAATTCTGTTAGTTCTTGCTTGGAAAGATTGATCCCTCCCCTTACAACGAATCCTTTTGGTAAATTGAAAATATACCAAAGTTTTCCATCTTGTTGTATCGCGTGTATATTAGCCAAATCATTAACGACTCCCCATCTTTGACTGTCAATAAAACAGAAAGTGGCAGGTACATATTTTCTGATCAATGCTCTGTTTCCTTTACCCTTGATTTGACGAACTTCGTTATACCTCACTTCCAATGTAGCATGGGGCTCCCCTTTGGCATCACGAATTGAATATATGTGTGTACTTCCGTTTTTTACTCCAGCATCATAAGAGCCACGCCCGACACAATGTCCCATATTATCAGATTCAAAATCCAATGCTTCTTCGGTGGTTAATTCATAAGCAGTCAATCCATCTGGTAAATCCATTATTTTTTTCGTACCTTTTAAAGACTTTTCCAAAAAATCTTTAGATTTGTTACGTTTTGCTAATTCTTCGGCCATATTTTCATGCCAATGTTTTGCCGCCGCCAAAGCTTTTTCAAAAGTAGATAATTCATTACTTGTCTTTAAATAATCATATCTTATTTTTGGTTTTTTATCGGTTTCTCGTGCGGTTCTTATAACTTTATCAACATATTGACCAGCAGCATCATATAAATAATCGCGCACCATAACTATATCATTGCGTAATTGGCTTGACATCAAAGCGCCGTTAAATTCATAAATATTTTCACCACGTTCAAAAGTCTGTTGTGTCCAACCTGGCAAATCAGTTCTGTTTTTATCAACCAACACAAATGCTGGTTCGTTTTCTAAATTAACAACATATTCACGCAAACGCAATTTTATATATTGATTCAAAATGCCTTTGATAATTTCATCACGATGCTGTTCCACATAATCAACGCTTTCAAAATCACCATGATAATTTGGCTGTTTAGGCACAGGCGTTCCCTGATAAGTAATATCAGTTAAATAATCATTAAACTGTTTATCATTTAATAAGTTTATCGACATAAATAATATTCCTTTGATTATAGTATCTATTATACCACAAAAACAAAAACTTTCTAATCGAATATCACGATATTTTTAAAATCATCATGATTGGTGTCGGTGTGATGATGACATTGATATCATAGGTTATTTATAAATATAA
>JAEEGL016655249.1_pt1 | contig 35731 bp, 28 predicted proteins | sample 9134231 | NCBI WGS metagenome assembly JAEEGL01 (sample SAMN16246548, study PRJNA631951) | gut metagenome | biome: gut microbiome; feature: rumen; material: fiber-attached | host: Bos | place: Iran: Karaj | collected 2018-10
GCTCTGCTGAAAGTCATATCACGAAGTGACAATCCGCGCTCTTCGTAGATTATCTTCAGCATGTCGTCGATATCGGAATTGTCCAGCACCAGGAAATTCTTGGGATACTGGATCGCATGGGAATCCTCCTGGAGCACAGAAACGCAAAAACCATGAAACGTATTGATATATCCGGTGTCATTGTCACCGGTGATCCTATGGATTCTCTGGCGCATCTCGTTGGCAGACTTATTTGTAAAAGTTACGCACAAAATATGCCCCGGCATTATGCCAAGCCCCAGCACAAGATATGCAAACCTGCAGGAAAGAGCTCTTGTCTTGCCTGATCCTGCTCCGGCAATTACGCGCACGTACCCTTCAGTCGAAGTCACTGCCTCTTTTTGTGAGCTGTTGAGATTCTCCAGAAAATCCATAAAACGGCCTTTCAAATTCCCGCGCATTGCGGGAACAATTCTTAAGTGTGTGATCTACTAGCATTCTACAATCAGAACACATGTTTGTCAATGATCCATCACATTACGCTACGGCCTGCTCTTTCTTGCTGCCGAATACTGCAACAGCTTCCTGGTTGTTCTCGTTGGCTGCGATCTTTCTGAGGACCTTCTTGATAAGGAATGAGAAGCCGATTGAGATCACCAGGAGGACAAGGCCTGTTGTGAGCATTGAATTACCTGCTGTTCTGGTTGCCTCGGCTGCCTCTGCCATGTCAACGCCTGCTGCCTGTGATGCTGACTGGACAAGGACAAGTGTGAACAGTCCAAAGCTGTTGATCAGGAAGTGCATAATGATTGATGTCCAGATGCTTCCGCTTGCGAAGTTTGCAAGAGCGAAGATGAAGCCCAGGACGATGGCGTAGCACATCTGGTTGATGTTGAGGTGAATGATTCCGAACATCACAGCAGACACAAGCGCAGCGATCACAAGAGAAGTGATTCTCCTAAGTCTGTTGTTGCAGAAGCCACGAAGTGCGATCTCCTCGCAGACAGGTGCAGCGATGGCCATTACGAAAAATGATGCCCAAAGCGAACCTGATGTAAGCTCGGATGATGCCTGGATCATTGTGTTTGGTACGAAGATCTGGGACAGAACGTTTGCACACATGTAAAGTGGTGCGCTGAGCACTGTAAGAAGCACTGTCAAAAGAACTGTGGACACCTTGATCTTATGAAATCCAAAGCTCTCACCCAGCTTCTCGCCCTTCATCTTTATATAGACGATTGCAGGAATTACAATTGCGATCTCGATGATTGTTCCGTATACGATCAGCGGAATATCCACACCGGAACTGATTACTTTATTGAACACTTTACTGAGAATGATGTTTGCCAGAAGCATTATTGCAAAGACAACAACAACCCCAACAGCCTCCATTTTCTTGTTTTCTACTTTTTCGTTATTCATACGTTTCTCCTTTTTCCTTGCTGACTTATTTTTCATGTCGCTTAAACCATTATAGTTTCCAAAGGGCGCAAATGTACACCTACATTTGTGGAACTTACAGTATTGTATTCAGACGTTTCAGCATTTTCAAGCGATATTCATCCAGTCCATTGCTAAGAACTCTTAAAAATATTAAAATATTATCATGATTCAGATAACGCATAAGGAGGCTAATGATGAAAACAGACGTAACCACTCTTGATTCGAAAGGAACACACATGCAGCTGGCTTTAGACACAGTTGAGGGCCTTGCTGATGTTCAGAAACTTTCCCCGAAGGAAACCCTGCACCTTAGACTCCTTGCAGAAGAAGTCCTTGCCATGGTCCGCATGGTTGTAACCGACTTTACAGCTAATTTCTGGGCTGAAGGCGAAGGCAAGAGCTATAGACTTGTTCTTGAAGCCGATGTTTTGGCAAAGGGATCCGAGAAACAGACCCTTCTCTCCCTTTCATCAACAGGTGAAAACGAAGCCAACCTGGGAATTGGCCAGAGAATCGCAAGAATGTTCCGCGCCGGTGCACACACCCAGGGCGAAGACGGCTACAGCTGGTCTCTCAACAATTTCAAAAAAGACCTGGCTTCCGCCACAGATTCCAAGCTTGCCCAGGAACATCTTGAGAAATCCGTTATCGCCAACCTTGCTACAAACGTTAGAGTCAGCATCGACGAAGGCAAAGTTAAGATGATCGTCGACAAGGAATTCTGATTCACTCAAAGGAACTCCACCCGAATGAAGACATTAAAAGAGCCCGATGCAGTTCAACTGCATTGGGCTCTTTCTACTTCTTCCTTCAAAATAGCGCATATCTCGTCGATTTCTTCCTCTGTATTATCAGCAGAGAAAGAGAACCGTATACATCCGCCCGCCTTTTCTCTGGGAAGTCCCATTGCTGTAAGCACATGACTTGGTTCAACAGAATGGGTATTGCAGGCTGATCCGGTGGAAACAGACAATCCCCGCATGTCTAATAGCAGCATCAACGCTTCACCTGATACATCCTCAAAACCAAGATTAACAATCCCAGGTACTCTATTCTCAGGATCTCCGTTCACCCACATTCCGTCCAGATCTTTAAGTCCATCCAAAAGTCGCCCTCGAAGCTGTTCAAGCTTATCATTTTGCTCTGTGAGTGTTGCAATACTATCATATAAAGCCTGAGCCATAGCCACTGCCCCCGGGACATTCTGTGTCCCCGGGCGCTTATTACGTTCCTGACTTCCGCCGAACAGAAGATTTGTTACCGGTATCCTTTTATCAACATACAAAGCTCCGATTCCTCTTGGTCCATGAAACTTGTGCCCGGATATAGCAAGCATCCCTACGCCCAGCTTTTTTACATCAATAGGAATATGACCGGCGGCTGCCACAGCATCAACATGAAAGAGAATCTCCCGCTCTTTGCATAGCTTCCCAATCTCCGCGATCGGCTCTATTGTTCCCACTTCGTTGTTCACATACATGACTGACACAAGAACAGTATCTGCTCTGCACACAGCCTCTATCTCCTCCGGAGAAACTCTTCCATGCGAATCAACTCCTACCAGAGTAATCTCAAATCCCGCCTTTTCCAGCGCCGGGATACAGTGCAAAACAGCATGATGCTCTATCCGGGAAAAGATCATGTGCTTTTTCCCAACTGTTTCGCCGAAAGCAGCCGCAGAAAAAATAGCCTGGTTATCTGCTTCTGTCCCTCCGGATGTAAAATAGATTTCCTCACTTTCGGCACCAAGACATGAGGCTATTTTATCCCTTGCTTCTTCCAAAATATGAGCTGCCTCTCTGCCATGATGATGCACGCTTGAGGGATTACCGTAAAAGTTTTTCATGCACTCTGTCATCGCCCGAAGTGCCGATTCCGATATAGGTGTAGTTGCTGCGCAATCTGCATATATCTCTTTCATTTTCCGTCCCGCTTTCTATACATACCTTAAATAATACGCTATATTTATAAATATATGTATCGTTATCAAAAACTATCCCTCTTGTAAAAGGACAAGCTATGCTTCTTAAGGCTAAAAAGAAACGCTATCTTACCGTTACACATAATGAAGCCCTTATCTATGATGGATTCTGGTCAGATCTTCCATTCACTGAAGAAATCATTATTAATAAGAGTATTGAATTTTTTGACGACAAGGAGCCCTGCGCCATCCACAGAGGCGCCGTACATATGCGTCTTTTGGCAGAACTGGAGCAATTGCTCTCAACTCCTGATTTCCAGAAGCTCTTTTGCCTCTATACAGGATTTCCGATGGACTGCGCCGTTCATCTATCCGAGAAGTAAAAAGAAATCTCGTGCTGATACGCATCCTTATATAAAAACAGGTCAGTCCGGTCTTTGATCGCCAGTAAGACCGAACTGACCATTGTGAAGGAACCTTTTTACTTGGCTGCTGCTATATATGCGTCATAGGTACGCTGATAAGCTGCAATGTACTCATCTACGCCCATGCTCTTAAGCTTCTCTATATAAGAATCCCAATCCTTCTCAATATCCATACTTCCGTCGATAAACTGTACCAGAGCCTGGTTCACGTAACCACCGATTGTGAGTGTAGCCTCTGTAACGATCTTTGCTTCCTCTTCATCAAATGACATATTTGGAACCAATGTTTCTACAGGTGGAGCATATTTATCATACAGTTCAGCCCACTGCTGCAACCAATACTCGCCGGAATGTGCCGGATCGGCAACCTTTAAGCCACCTCTATCTGCTGCTGAACTACTCTGGATCATTGCATCCGGTGTATATCTATAGTCTGCATATGTCTTAGACAAACCACCGTCTTTTACATAGTCATAATCTTCAGGAATAGAAAATGTCTCATATGTCGGGGTTCCGCCACTTAAAGATGTTCCTTCATTGGTATAATCCCAGCCAATGCCCTGAGGACCTGCACTTATATGATGAACTGCATCATCGGATGCCATAAAATCAAACAGTGCAATTACAATCTCCGGATACTTACATGTAGAGGATACAACTCCAAGACAGCCTTCAAAATATGTCTGAATGCAACGTCCTGAATATCTGACACCATCAGGACCTGCAACAGGAGCTAAGATCTCCCAATTCTGCCATTCACCGTCCTGTTCCTGCCAAAACGCTGAATCAGACATTCCACCGCCGGGATAAACTGCAACTCTATTGCCCTCAGTCGCATCCACTGTCGCTGCAAACTGTGTGTTATCCTGTAAGAAAGTCTGATTGTCCAAAAGACCTTCCTTAAAGAGTTTATGCATGTAGCGAAGGCCTTCTCTGTACTCATCCTTCATGACTGCATATTCAATCTTTCCATTATTTACTACCAGTCCACCTGCCACGGTAGGATTGGTATTGCTAAGTGGGTTCACGCACTGGGTAAAAGAATTGATCATCCAAACGGTAGGATCACTTGCCCATCCGCCGATATAACCTGACATTGGGACTTCATCTGCTATGCCGTTTCCATTGGCATCATCCTCTTTTACCTTCTTTAAAAATTCATAGAGTTCTTCTGTTGTCTCAGGATTCTTACCACCAAGGTACTTTTCAACCCATGGCTTATAGATATACATACGATGCTGATACATGCAGTGGAAACACTCATTCTGTCCGCCATAAGAATAAATGTGTCCATCGCTCATGGTAAGGTCTGCTTTTCTCATAGGGCTTTCTTCATTCATTCTAGTCCAATTTGGCATCTGCCCAAGCATATCCTCGATTGGAAGAAGAAGTCCCTGTGATCCATAGGACATGGTCTCCGCCTTGGACCATCCGGTACGTAAAAAGAAATCCGGCATGGAATTTGGATCAGTCATGATAAGGTTCAGCTTTTGTGTTGCCTCATCACCGGTCAGATCATATATATAGTCAATATGAACATTGGTCTGCTCCTCAATCCAGTCGTTAACCCAGTTATCCTGATAGCTGGTTACACTCTGATCCGGGTTATTAACGAATGCTGTAAGGGTAAGCTTTTCCTTTAATGGAAATACAACGTCCTTCGGCGAAGCAAATGAAAATGGATCTGATGCATCTCCTCCGCTATTTACTGTCGTCTCTTCTACGGAGCTTTCCCTCGTATCGCCTTTTACCTGAGCTCCCTCCTGCGTTGCTGCCTCCGAACCGCAGCCGGTAAATGCGGTTGCCATGAGCGTCAATGCAGTTAATGACGCTACCACCTTTCGTAACATCCTTCTCTTCATACATATCCCCTTTCTCATTTTTATATTATAACCTTAAGATCAACCCTTCACCGAGCCGATCATTACGCCCTTTACAAAATACTTCTGAACAAACGGATACACGATCATCAGTGGCAGTGTGCTGACAATAATCGTTCCGTATTTTAACATCTCTCCAAGGTACTGATTCTTTCGGATTACTTCCGGATCAATACTGGTCTGGTTTAGATTAATCTGTGAAAGCAGCAGTATTCTTCTAAGCACCAGCTGCAACGGATACTTTTCCTGGGAATCAAGGTAGATCATTGGCGCAAAATAAGAATTCCAGAGCCCTACAATCACCCATAATGACAGTACAGCAATGATCGGAGCCGACAGCGGGATCACTATCTTTAAAAAGAACTTAAAATCCGAGCATCCATCCATTTCAGCCGCTTCCTGCAGCTCCTTAGGAATTGTGTTGTCAAAGAAAGTCCGTGCCACGATGACATTGTAGGCACTAACAGCTCCCGGAAGAACTATAGCCCACATCGTATTCATCAGGTTAAGATTCTTAATAAGCAGATAGGTTGGGATAAGTCCACCGGAAAACATCATGGTAAACAGTATGATCACCGTAAAAATCTTTTTCCCTCTGAAGTCATCTCGTGAAAGCGGATAGGCTGCAAACAATGTGAGGACCATGCTGATGACTGTACCAACTATTGCGTAGATAAAAGAATTCCTGTATCCAACCCAGATACTCTGGTACTTAAACACTGCGCGGTAGCTCTGAAGTGTTACTGCCACCGGAAAGAGTTTTACCTTTCCACTCATAAGCGCATCACCTGAGCTGAAAGAACAGCTGATTATATAGATGATAGGATATAGCACTATGATCAGGAAAACAGTGAGCAGTACGTAATTTATAAAATAGACTAACTTATCTTGAGTTATCTTCATAAGCTTTACTATGGCTCCTTTCTCGCTTCGCTCTTTTACATAAATCCCTGTCCGGAAAGCTTATCCACGATCTTGTTCGTGACAAGGATCAGAATTAGTCCAACCAAAGACTGGAAAAGACTGATCGCCGTGGAATAAGAGAAATCCGGAAACGTAGAAACAAGCGACACTTTATAAGCATAGGTGCTTATAACCTCAGACATTGCTACATTATTCTGGTTCTGCATAGCCAATATCTTCTCATAGCCGATGTTCAATGTACCTCCCATGTTAAGGATGAGCATGATCACAGCTGTAGGAATGATAGCAGGAATGTCCACATACCATATGCGCTGGAGTAGAGTTGCTCCATCAATTATGGCTGCTTCGTGCTGCTCCTGATCCACCCCGGCAAGAGCTGCAATATAGATAATTGCTCCAAATCCGACTCCCTGCCATACGCCGGACCAGACATACAGGGATGAGAACAGGCTTGCATTGCCAAGCACGTTAATACCAAATCGGTTAAAAAGAAAACTTCCTATAGCACCGGATCTGTTGTCAAATATCATATTGATGATTCCCACAAATACAATTGTGGAAATAAAATAGGGACAATAGCTGACCATCTGCACAGTCTTCTTAAACGCTAAATTCTTCGCGTAGTTAAGCGACAGTGCCAAAATGATTGAACAAGGCATACTCACCAGCATGGAATAAACAGAAAGAACAATTGTGTTTCTAAGACATTCCTTAAAATTATAATTACTGAAAAATCTAATGAAGTTTTTCAGTCCATGTTCATCGGCCCAGGGGCTGTTCCATATTCCCAGGCTTACTTTGTAATCCTTAAAAGCAAGTATCACACCGTACATGGGAGCATATGCGAAGATAAGCAGCATAATGATCGGAGGTGCTATCATCGCGTACAGCTGCCAATGTGCCCGAAAATACTGACCAAAACTCTTCCTATGCCCCACTTGAATTTTGGTGTCCTTTGATTTCCCCGCCATTCCAATAACTCCTCCTTGTTGTTTTTGATTTCCTGTAACCCTTTTCCTGTAACTCACTTTACACTCGGCAAAAAAGAGAAGTAAATATACAGTTCCCTTTTTCGGCTATTCATTTTTTACCGCCGTGAAAGTCAGTAAATATGCGCGCAAATTATCGCATATTCATTTCTTGTTTATCGATTACCATTTTTTCACATAACAAAAGGACCCGGCCTTTCGCCGGGTCCCGAACATCTTATATGAATTTATTTTACCTGATTGTATCTTAGCCAATATTTACACTAACCGGCTCGAGTCCCTCTGCAGAGACGGTAATCTTGATAGCACCGGCTTCGTGACTGCTCCTGATGATTGCCTGGGCATGTCCGCGGAAGGATACGGTGGAATCATCCGTATAATCTTCATCCGTAATCGGATTTCCTGTTCCGAAGCCTGCCAAATAGCCGCTTCCTGAAACCTCAGCCTTAAGCTCGATTGCCGCATCGTTTACAACACGGTTCTCTGAATCAACAACATTAATATTAACGTAGAAGATTTCACAGCCTTTGGCCTTCTCCCCATTCTCTTTGGCTTTCACGATTGGTGCAGTTGGTTCTTCAGATGTCACGATCAGCTTTGCCGGTTTTCCGGAAGTCACCAGCTCAGCCCTGCTAACTTCCTTGCCTCCCTTATAGCTTATAGCTTCTATTTTTCCGGGTGTATAAACCGTGTCGAAGCGAACGCTGTTTGGAAGTCTGCCGTCCTTGACGACTGCCTTTCTCTCAATAACCTGTCCGTTGCAGACAATCTCCACCTCGTCAGCACCGGAGAAAACTACGAGCTGAATATCTTTCCCTTCATACCCTTCGTAGTTCCAATTGGCAACCACGCCCGGAAAGCCCCACATACTCATCTTCTCAACTTTACCAAACTGTTCCGGATGCAGACTGTAAAGGAAAGTCTTATCACTTCCCCAAACTACGCTTCTGTAAGCGCCCTGTGGAAGCATGCGCCCTGTGATGTCAAAATCAGCATCGTTTGCAAGCCTCCATGGATAAGGTGAAGTGGAGTCCGGCATGATGAACCATGGGGCCTTATCTGCAAGCGGATCGTCTTTATCCACATAGAGTGCCTTGCCAATACCTGCCTCTCCGATATAATCCCAAGCTGTCCAGGTAAAATCACCGATGACATAAGGCAGCGCCTCTACCATAGGCCAGCGGAAGCCAATTTCCTGCGGAAAGTTCTCAGATCCCAAGATGACACGATTCGGGAACATCTCATGATCTTTTTCATACAGATCCTCCATGTAGTTATATCCCACGATATCAAGTCCATTGGTAAATGGCTCAGAGTATCTTTCCCACAGATTGGAATCAGCCTTGTCTTTGGAATTCTGGCTTTGATTCATATTCTCTGCCATCTTGTCATCAAGCCCGCTCCAGAAGGAACAGATACCATTGCTGACAGGTCTGGACATATCAAGGGAATGAATCTTGTCGGAAAGTTTCTTAGCCAGCGTATATCCATTGTTTAAGCCACCTCGCTCCGGAATCTCGTTTCCTGTAGACCACATGATGACAGCTGGATGAATTCGGTCTCTTCTCACAAAAGCCGTCAGATCTTTTTCCCACTCCGATACAAAATGCTGGCTATAGTCCCCGGCTCTCTTTGGCATCCCCCAAGCATCAAAAGCCTCGTCAAATATATACATTCCAAGTCTGTCACAGGCTTCGACAAGGGCTGCAGAAGGTGGATTGTGAGCGGTTCTGATGGCATTAAAGCCAACTTCCTTGAGCCTCTTTACCTTCCTTGCCTCAACCTCATACATAGTGGCGGCACCGATAAGTCCGTTATCATGGTGCAGGCATCCGCCCTTAAGTTTCTCTGTCTTGCCATTTATTCGAAGGCCGCGAATAGCATCGGCAGTGATAGTCCTGACGCCAAACAGCGCCTCCTGTTCGTCCACTGTCATCACTTCATCAGGTATGAAATGTGAACGGAATGTCCCAAGAACCTTCGCTGTAGCATGAACCACATAAAGGTTAGGATTATCGATACTCCACAGTTCCGGATTCTTCAGAGTAATAGCTATTCTTGCCGTCTCCTCTTTTCCCGGATTCATCTGGATCACCTGCTTGGAAACAGCTGCTGCCTCTGAAGCTCCCTCTTTTACCAGAGAGCATGTAACCTCTACTAATTTGTTCTGTATTGTTCTGTTCTCTACGTCGATCTCTGCCTGCAAAAAGGCGATGTCATCCGCAACCTCTTTGGTATATACATAGATACCATCAGGTACTATATGCACCCGTGGGCCGTGAATGAGCTTTGGCTCTCTGAAAAGTCCTGAGCCGGTGTACCATCTTGAACTTGGCTGTGTGCCGGTGTTCAGGTTAACCGTAATGCGGTTTTCCTCGTCAAAAGTCACAACATCTGTGATATCAATTACAAACGGAGCATAACCATAATGGTGTTCACCGACCTTGCACCCATTCACATCGACGGAAGTGTGCATCATCGCCCCGTCAAACTGCAGCATAATGCATTCATCCTTCCACTCCGATGGAATAAAGACGTATTTTGCGTAGTTGCAAACATCTCCCTCGAAATATCCGGAATCATATTTGGCAATAGCGTTTTCACTGACCTTTGTGCTGATCATTCCGTCATGTGGCAGATCAACCGGTACACCCGGTTGAAACTTTAGCATTCCAATAGAATCGAGTAACCCTCTGCGAAACGTCCAATTTTCATTAAGCCTTTCCTGTTTCATGTAATACCCTCAACTTTCTTTTTTGCGATATTCCGATGTGCTGACCCCGGTCACTCTCTTAAACGCCCTGCAGAAAGAGTTTGTGGATCCATAGCCAACCATCTCACTTATCTTGCTGATCGTCAGATCTGTAGTATCAAGAAAATCCTTTGCCTTCTCAATTCTGATGTTCTCAATATATGTTGAAAGATTGATGCCCTGTGTCTGTTTAAACAAGCTGGACAAATACGGCTGGCTGATTTCAAACTGATCCGCCAAAAGAGCCAGCGATAAGTTCGGATCTCCGTACCTTGCATCGATATAGGAGATAATGCCATTCGCAATCATGTCTCCATCCCGCATATTCTTTTGCCTGTTCATATATCCACAGATGTCCCTGAACAAATTCAAGGTGATTGTAATCTGGTTTAAGACAGGCATATTCACATTTTTCTCCAGCTGCGCATAATACGACGCATATTCGATATCTTCCATCTTGACGATTCCAAGAAGCCTGAACAGAACAATCTGAAGTTCCGTGATCAGAATATGCTGCATATAAACAGGCATATCTTTTTCCATAAAATACTCTCTGACTATGCCTTCGAGATAATCATGAAGTCCCTTTTCATCTCCCGAAGTCACAAAATGAGTAAGTTTAACCTGCATATCAGCTGACGGATAGCCAATGGAATGATGGTCGCCTTCGCTGTACCAGATAATTCCATCTTCATCTTCCTTTGCTTCATTAAAGCAAAGGTATGATACATTCCTATATGAATCAACAATCTTATCCGCGCACTTCTCAATACTTCCGCCGTAGACAAACATTTTTTGCGCGATGACCGATGTCATTTCCGATTTTATATAACTAACCAGTTCCTCAGACCTGCGTTTGATTTCTTCCGGATCATCACCGGGGACATTCATGATAAGTGCAATCTGCCCTTCCCCGATATCTGTAAAAAGACTTCCCGGCATCTTGTTCTCTATAAGCTCCGAGAGGGATGCTGCAAATGTATTAAAGAATCTCTGCTCGGCTCTTCTGACCAATCGGTCATCATGTGAAGACGAAAGACCAATACACAAAACAGTCTGTTTTCCCACGGCCAATTTAGATAATCAGCCATTCCGACTATCTCTTTGTCATTTTGATATCCGGAATAAAGAAGTCTGTTCGTAAATGCCGTCTTTGAATAAGGCTTTTGCATGTTGATGGCATTGGACAAATCTTCATTATTATCAACCAGATCATTTACGGTTTGTACTATACCTGATATCACGGTGTCATGAACATCGAGAGATTCCGCATTGATCGACATTTTATTGAGCATATCATTGATCGGAACCGCGTTCTTCTTGGATATGTAATAGCTTAGAGCCACATCTGCAATTACACCAAGAACGATAATAAAAACAAGAAAGATCATGCAGTATGTAAGTCTCTTATTGACAATATCATTGGGAACAAAGTAGGAATAACGAAGTCCTGAAGCTTCAGATTTATAGGAGATCATCATGTACTTGGTTCCACCAAGCTTAACCTTTTTTTGTAACAGTGACTGCTTAGGATCAAGTTCCTCCAAAAGCTCTGCCATTCCCTCTTTAGAACCATTCTCATCTTTACAATACAAAACATTTCCGGAAAGATCCTGTATGACCTGGATACTGTTTTCCTCGGGAATAGGCATAATGGATTCAACCAGATCATCATCTATATAAATGTATACATATCCGGTTTCCGCTATATCATATACAGATATAGGCCTTGTGTATGCGATTAGATTTTTCTTGGGATTAGTTGCGCGGAACTTATGCATGTTGTATTCTTCCATCGGAAGAAAACCATAGTATTTTCCGTCTTCTGACAGTTCTGCCTTCCATGCATCATAATCCTTCAAATCCTCTTTGCTCATATACAATTTATAAAACTGCTCATATGTATACGCGATCTGAGGATTGATAACAACTTCTGACTTATCAAAGAAAAGGAAGTAGTCATATACAGCCTGATTCACCAAATGCAGATCAGGAAGCGATGCCTGCAATTCATTGATCTTATGAGTGTTGGGATAGACCATGACATCCTTCATGTTCTTAAACATGTTTACTTCGACGCTTGTTACAAGGCAATCCCCCAGATAATCAATCTCGGAGGCCACAACATCAAATCTTGAGGCAGCATGTACCAGATCATTTTTGCGGGCGGAAATATCATCTGAATTGATCACAAGAAGCATATAAGAATAATAAGTACAGCAAATGATCATTGGAACCAGAAGCATCCAGAAGTACATGATGAAATAACGCTTAAAAATCTTATCCTCGTTTTTTCCCCACATATCCTGTATGCCTCCCCATCCATTTTCCTGTAACTATCAGTATGACAAATTATATTCTTCTTTTGCAAGTGCTTTAAATGAAAAACCGTTCTCTGTCTTTTTTACGTCGACTGTCTTCCCCTTACAGGTAACGGATAGCTCCTGTCCGATCACCGGGATTTCGCCGTCTTTTCCGGGTCTTACCACAGCCCTTACGAGTTTCCCGTTTTCCCAGTACAGATCCACCTCGTGACCTCCTCTTGCAAGAAGGCCTGTACAGCTACCCTTTTCCCAAGAAGCCGGAAGGGCAGGAAGAAAATCAAGCCCCAAATGGCTTTGCAAAAGACATTCCGCGATCCCTGCAGCTGCACCAAGATTACCATCTATCTGGAACACGAAGCCTGCATTAAGAAGGCTCCTGGAAGCCGAGTCCCTCAGCATACGCATGATTTCTTCGTCGGTATTTACTCCATTTCTGAAGCGTGCGTCGAGACAGATATACCAGGCAAGAGGCCACGCATTTTCACCGGCTCCGTGCTCTTTGCGGCGATTTAATGAAACCTTAGCGGCCTCCATAAGCTTTGGAGTATCCTTCTGATTTATGGAGCATCCCGGATAAACAGCATACAGATGGGAAACGTGTCCCATGCCCGGGCACTGCTCAGCGTAGTCTTCATGCCATTCCATGAGCTGACCTTCCGATCCAATCTGATCCTTTGGAAGCTTTTTGATCATCTCTTGCAGAGTTTCTCCGAACTCCTGATCCGTTCTCAGGATTTTCTCTATTTCTATGCAAGCCCCAAAGAATTCACGAAGAATCTGATTGTCCATTGCGGGGCTGAAGCACAGCGGTGTATCGGAACCGTCAGGAAGGTAATAGCGGTTCTCAGGAGATACCGACGGACAGGTCAGTAATTGTCCGTCCTTCTCTATCAGGAAGTCCCGGTAAAAGAGTGCCATATCCCTCATTATCGGATACATACGTTCCAGAACGCTCTTATCTCCTGTATAAAGATAGTGCTCCCACACGTGCATTCCAAGCCATGCTCCGCCTACCACCCACGGAGTGGATGCCATGTAGACATCCTGCGGTGCGCAATCCCCATAATAATCTGTATTGTGATGACAAACCATTCCCCTCATGCCGTACATAACTTCGGCTGTCTTTTTGCCCGGTTCATGCATAGTCTCAAGCAGGTCAAATACCGGTTCATGTAGATCTGTCAGATTTCCGACCCAGGATAACCAATAGTTCATCTGAAGATTGATGTTGATGGTATACTTGCTGTCCCACATGGGCATAAAATCTGCATTCCAGATCCCCTGAAGATTAAGAGGAGCGCTGCCTCGTCTGCTGCCGGAAACGATCAGGTAACGGCCAAACTGGAAATATAACGCTGCAAGATCAGGGTCTTTACTGCCTTCTCTAAGAGCATCCAGCCTCTGCTCCAGATTTCCTTCGGCAGGTTCTCCGAGATCAAGCTTACATCTTTCCATAAGAGAAGAAAAATCGCTGATATGCTCCTGCCTAATGCTCTCGTATCCTTTTTTCTGAGCTTCGTTCAAGACTCTTACAACTTCTTCCCGAGGATTCTCGAAGCGATTCGATGTGGCCGTTGTCAGGTAAATCGTCACTTCTCTGCAAGCAGAAGCCGTCAGCTGAGAGACCGGATTGATAAGCTCTCCGTCGCATTCTACGCGAAACGCCGCAGCGAACTGAACGCCGGCATCATTTCCCGCCATAAGATATGTGTTATCATCAATGGTTCTTGAAAAATCCACTCTGGTTCCCGGCCATCCGCCGCCTCTGGATCTCATTCCCGGCCGGCGGTCATCCTCTATGAACGCGTCGGAAACAGTGACACGGTCAAGCTTTAATTCCAGGCGAATTGCCTTTTTAGTATCTGAACTGAGCCTGATGCACATAACCCCTGCCGGATTGCTTATGAACATTTCCCTATGATAGGAAACCCCATCCATCTTGTGGTCCACCTTAAGGATACCTGTCATCAGGTCAAGATCCATCTCATATTCTTCCGGCCCTTTTGATGCTTCTCTTCCGCCCATGGCAAAGGGCATATGCTGGTTAAGTGCCATATTCAGTTGTCCCAAAAAAGAATAAGGGCGCTGAGAATAGGGAACGCCTGCCATGAACTGCGCTATCATTTCCTCTGCTTCATGCAGCTTTCCCTCAAAGATTAGTTTTCTTATTTCCGGGAGTTTCTCCCTGTATGCCGGGTTGTTCCGGTCCATAGCCGTGCCATACCACAGTGAGTCATCATTTAGCGTGATACGCTCCATATCCGTCTCGCCATAGATCATAGCGCCCATTCTTCCGTTGCCAAGAGGCAACGCATCTCCCCATTTTAATGCAGGGCTGTTATAAAGCATATGATTTCTTTTCCCCATACAAATCCCCTTTTAATCTTAATTCATGAATGATAAAAACAAAGCGATAAACAACATAAAGAAAAATACACTGTATGCCAACTTAACGAAAGGCAATATCTTTACTGAGAGATGAGATGCCGACATGACTGTTTTCCCTCTGGATACCAATATGACAAAAAGTAACATCGGTACACACATTGCAAACAGATAAACTACCAGATTACCTGCAAGTTCAGCCCCCAATCCATTTCCCTGTTCCGCCATATATATGAGCGATGCCAGATATACCTGTCCGGTACACAGAAATTCCCCCGCAGAAATCACGATTCCCAAAAGGAATAATGTCGGATACCAAAGATGTCCCGGTATCTTTGTGAGCCTGCCGATCATTTCATGATTCCATCTGCGAAAGCGCTCCGGAAGCTGCATTTTAACCTTACCATAGTCTTTTTTTATAACATTGATAAAGTCAATTAGGTAAAAGACTCCAAAAAGAAATGCCAAAACACCAAAAGCCATTTCCAGACCTTTTCGAACCGACAAAAAGGCTGCGCTCTCGATTACTCCGAGAAAAGTTCCCAGCATAAATCCCAAAAACAGATATGTCAGAAACTTTCCGGCTAAAAACGTAAAACTTCCTCCCAGAAAGCTGCGTTTTGACATCAGTAGAACCGATAAAACCATAAGAAGCATTGAAATTCCGCATGGATTCAGTCCGTTTATAAATCCTGTTGCGACAAGCTGCAGCTTTGATACCGAAGCAGTTTCTTTTTCCTTTGGAAGGTCACGTATTACAGCTTCCCAGGATCCGACTACCTCTTTATCTTCAAGTATATCTGCTGTGCCATTAATGATTGCATCTGCCCCTGACAAGTAGCCAGCCTTGGTAAAAAGAAGCGGAACCTGCTGCTTACTTTCCGGCACCCGGTAGAGCCTTGCGAGCCCCTGAAACACGTTTAGGTTTTCTCCTTCCATAATACTGCAGACAAACAGTTTTGTGCTGTCCGTAGCTTTTTTCTCCAAGTAGTTCTGCGCATCATGACAGCTCTCACAGGCCCCTGTCACAAACAGCACCAGCACCGTATCATTTTCCCCGGCCTCAGTGACATTCCGGTAAAATTCAGAATCTGTCAGTTTTCCATTACCTTTACCAAAAGAGTCCCCTGAACCCACGCCGGAATCTGTATCCGCGCCTGCGCCGGTGGCTGATTTCTTGCCATCCGCCGATGCGCCCTCCTGCAAATTCTTTACCAAGGCCTTGCCGATTTCCTGATAAGTGCCCTGGTAGACGCTTCCGTCAACTACAGCCGCAGGCAGATCCATCATTGTTATATCAAGATGATATTTTCCCACTGTCTCCGAAAAATGTGATGCCCCGCTCTCTTTGTAGACATTATGTACTGCGAGACTTATGTTTTCATAACCTGCTCTGGTAAGCTGACCGTATATTTCCTGCCGAAACTTATCATCTTCATTGCAGTTCTCACAAGGCGCAAGAAGAAATAGCTCTACAGTCGAATTCATCTCCTGATTTTTATCTGAATATTTTGGACGGTCCATTGTTCCGACTGATTGCAAGGATATCACTGTCACTGCAATCACCAGAGCAATCATCGCTATTATGGGAAAAAAACTTCTGTGCACTCTTTTCAAATTCATAAAAAGCCTCGCCATTTATATACTTTCGGTCTTATTCACTTTCCCATATTTGAGAAAAGAAGTAAATCACCACTTCCACCAGGTAATTATTCATTTCTTAATATCCGCGTAGTTGCCCATTTTTACGCATATATAAAGAAAAGGCGCAGCCAATGCCACGCCTTAAATATCACTTATTATTTTTCCCTCAAATATCGATTCTCTGTATGCGATCGACATTTAGTATGCAATTTCCCTGATGACCTTGTAGGTCTTGTTCCACTTCTGCTCGATTCCGTTCCAGAAGTAGGTCAATTCTCCCGATGGATATAGACTAATGTTGCGGCTGGTGATCTCCGATGGATTGTCCTTGGAATTGTAGTACATTCCGTCGTCATGAGCACCTTGCTTCTCATAGATAAAACCGTCAATAGTTATCCTTCGTGGGAACTCAGTAATCATCACTGCCTCCTGTATTAGGTACATCGATTGGCTGTTTCTACTTCATATTGTACAGCGATTATGTACCCAACACAAGATGTTGTGATTTAATTATTTGTGCTGCTCGCTCATCCACTGCCACATGTTGAGGCCGTTATCCTCACACTGGTTGTTGAAGAAATAGATCCATGACCAGTGTCCCATGTACTGGTAAGCCTTTCCGTCCTGACCCTTATAGGTTCCGGAAAGATCCTGAACGTCTTCGAAAATGCTTGTGTGAACGTTTGCACCAACTGCCTTAAGTCTCTCAAGAGTAGGCTCCTCGAACATTGTAGGATCTACCGTTGTGTCGTTCTTGGCATAGATGAACCATGTAGGAAGGTCCTTGATGGCATTAATCTGCTCATCTGTGATACCTGCATCCGCATAAGCCTCGCAGATTGGGTAAGCTGCTGCAAAGAAATCAGGATAGTTCATGATCATATCCATTGTCATGTAACCACCGTTTGAGCATCCGCCAATGATGATTCTGTCGGCATCAACGTTCTCGTGGTTTGCAACATAGTCATCGATAAGTGCCTTGAGGTCAGGAAGATAAATGGAATCAACACCCTTGTTGTCCATCCAGCTTCCGGCTTCATCATACTGCATCCAGAATGTAGGGCACTGAGGAGCAAGTACATATGCACCGCCCATTGCCTTCTGAAAATCATCTGAGAAAAGAGCTGTAACTTCGTTTCCAAGCGTGTTAAGCCTTGGATCGTTTCCGCCCTCTCCGGCTCCGTGAAGCCAGATAACAAGTGGATGCTTAGCTCCGTCATTTTCAGGCTCGAAAGAAGCATAATTGAGCTCGAACTTCTCGCCCTTGAATACGCCTGTGATATCTGTCTTTGCAAGCTGTGGATATACTGCTGCGTCAAAATCGATCTCCTTTGCCACATCAACACTGACAACTTCTTCGCCACTTTCATCTGCAAGTGTTGCGCCATCAGCAAGGGCAACTGTCAGGTTGTATGGGTTGCAGATTGTGTTGTTTCCCTTAAAGAGGTCATAGCAGAACGGTGAGCCTGCATCAGGACTGAAATCCAGCTCAACAGCTACAAACTCTGAGTCTGAGCTCTTTTCCCCGTTCTCGTCGCAGGTATAGGCATCAACAACCTTTCTCTCAGCATCTGCCTCGATGTGCTTGGTTGGATCCTCTGTTGATCCCTCTGCAAGAGCCATCCAGTTGAAGCTCTCCTTGGTCTCTGTTACTGTGAAATCCTCAGCTGATACTGAATCAGCCTTTACTTTACTGTCAAACTTGATGATAGTCTTTGCTACTGCAGGGCCCCAATCCTGTCCGAGCACAACTACCTTCTGGCTTCCTTTCAAAACTTTGCTCATGTTCTCATCCTCTTTTCCCTGATTTGCGGAATCTCCGGCTGCATCGCTCTGCTCTGCAGTTGTTTCCTGAGATGTCGCAGTTTCTTCAGATACTATAGTACCATTTGCCTCGTCATTTGTCTTGGCACTTGCTGTGCCGCAGGCTACAACTCCGAGAGCCATAGCACCGCTCAGAAGTGCTGCTAAAACCTTCTTTTTCATCTTTTCTCTTTCCTTCCCTATATGTTTTTCCCTAAAAAAGCGCAAATTAAGGGAACTGTCTCGAAACTGCACGTTTTCGAACCCAGTTCCCACACATTTAATTCAAAAAATATTCACTTCAAAAGATCAGGAGAGCTCTGTAATTCCCCTATGAAATGCCTCTTCCATATCCTTTGTCACCTTTACCTTGGCTGACTTAAACTTAAGACCGCCCTGAGCGAAGTAGAACTTCAGATAGAAGTTTCCGATAAATGATGGGAAAAGATCTATCTTCAGGGTCTGCCATTCCTTATCCATTCCTGTCAAAGTCACTGTCTTTACCAGCATCTTATCCTGGAAGATTGTCATCGGAAGCTGAGCCACATCAGGCTGATTGTCGGCCTTTACCACAAGCTCAAGCTCCATGAGACACTTCTTAGGCGCTGTGAGAAGGAATGTTGTTGTAGCACCCTTTTCAACTTTGATCGCGTCTGCATCAAGCTCAGTCACATCAGGATTCATCTTAATCTTGATCATATCCTGAAGTGCTGCATCCTCAGCGGAAACTGCGTCCTTAAGCTCTTTATCCAGTGCGGATTCCTTGCCGAGCATATGCTGATATGCCGGTGTCTTAAGAAGGAATCTCAGGATGTTTGCTGCATTCCTTGCCAGCTCTGCTCTTGTAAGAGTGCCGTCCTTAAGGGACTTCTCAAGGTTGTCCTTGTTGGAGTTGTTCTCAGAGCTGCTGTTGACCATGTTAAGGTCGTTCTGAGCTCTTACCTGAGCTGCTACATTAGCGTAGTCACCGGGTGCTCCGGCTTCGTCATTACCCATTGCCCACCAGTCTGTCATGAGAATTCCGTCGAATCCCCATTCGCCGCGGAGGATAGTTGTAAGAAGGTCATAGCTGCTGGCTGTCCAGAGGCCGTTTACAGGGCCGTAGGTGCTCATGATGGCACGGGCCTGCCCCTCTCTTACTGCAATCTCGAAGGCTTTAAGATAAATCTCACGAAGTGCTCTCTCAGACACGATGTTGTTTACCGTGTGTCTCTTGAACTCCTGAGTGTTTCCTGCAAAGTGCTTGATAACACCTGTTACGTCGTATTTGTGAAGACCCTTGAGCTGTGCTGCAACGAGCTTACCTGTAAGGAACGGATCCTCAGAGAAATACTCGAAGTTTCTGCCGTTAAGCGGACTTCTGTGGATGTTCATGCCGGGGCCTAAAAGCGCATCAATTCTGTGTCTTCTAAGATCCAGAGCCTCCCATCTAAAGAGCTCCTCATTGATCTCCTCGTTGAATGTACATGCAAGGCAGGTTCCATTTGGAAGTGAAAATGCGTGTGTTCCGCAGTCCATACGGATTCCGCTTGGTCCGTCTGCACATCCGCCAACAGGGATTCCAAAGCTCTTAAGGCTCTCTGTTACACCGCCGTAAGCGCCTGCAATTCCGGCTGTTACCTTAGGTGAGCACATTCCCTCACCTCTTGTCATATGGATCAGATCAAGGTCTGAGAGCTGCGCGATGAAGTTCTCCATGGAGACCTTGCCGGCCTCAACGTCCTTGAGCTTAAAGCCCTTGTCGCCTGTGTATTTCACAGCCTTAGGCATTCTCTTAAGTCTCTTCTTGTTAGGGTCCAAAGTCCTTGTAGGAGCGTCCTCGTAAACCTTCACGAATCCGTCTCCTGCTGCCCCGGGAACAAGTCTCTCAAAGCCCTGAACCGGTGCATAGGCCTCTTCGCACTGCTCGATGACTTCAGTCTTCTTAAGTGTGAAGCTTCCTGCCTTTGCAGCGCTTCTAACATCGATTCCTGCGAAGAATACGTATTCTCCCGCCTCACAGACGTACGCAGACTTATTGCCTGTAACCCCGCCGTCGTCGTAGGATGAGATCCAGTACTTTGGAATCTCAAACTTTATTGTCTGGCACTGGCCCGGCTCAAGGATGTCGGTCTTATTGAATGCGCAGAGAACTCTCTCAGGCTTACCTAATGCGCCCTGTGGAGCCTCCACATAGACCTGCACAACCTCTTTTCCCGCTACAGCGCCTGTATTTGTAACCTTTACTTCAAGGCTGGCGCCCTTTTTAGCATCATAGGCAAAAGAACCTGCTACAGTCTTGAAGGTTGTATAAGAAAGTCCATATCCGAATGGGTAAAGAACTGCGTCCTTATCGAAGGTCTCGAAGTAACGGTAACCGATGTAAATGTCCTCGGACTGGATGTTCTTCTTGTCTGAGCCGAAGTTCTCTGTTGAAGAGTAATCCTCAATGTTTGCAGCGATTGTGTCGGAGAGCTTACCTGATGGATTTACAACTCCTGTCAGCACGTCAAGAACAGCGTTTCCGCCTTCCTGTCCGCCCTGCCATACGTATGCAACAGCGGCCGGATTAATCTCTTTTACCCACTTCATATCAATGATATTTCCAACGTTCAAAAGAACTATGGTGCGCTTAAAGGCCTTGCAGACCTTCTTCAGCGCCTTCTTCTCCTCATCGGTAAGAAGGTAGCTTCCGGGCTCGTTCTTGTTGTCCTGATCCTCGCCGGCTGTTCTTCCGATAATGAAAACAGCTGCATCGGACTCTTTCGCTGCCTTTTTTACCAAAGCATCGGTAAGTGGCATTTCCTTCTGGAACCATGGCTCTGCTGCCCATCCCTGACCTCTGTCGAAGGGGTTCTTCTCTACGAACTTCTCGTAGGCTTCCCTTACTGACTTGTTCACGGATACGGCCTTTGAAGCTGCAAGAGCCTCATAGATTCCAACAACATAGTCAACGTTTACCATTCCGCCTGAGCCTGTGCCGCTCTTGTAGTAGTTCATCTGGCTTCTGCCGAATACTGCGACCTTAGTGCCCTTCTCAAGCGGAAGTGCCTTATGATCGTTTTTCAAAAGAACTATACCTTCCGCAGCAGCTGCTCTGGCAGTTTTCTTAAATTTCTCGATATCCCAGGTCTTTCCCATAAATTGTCTCCTCGTAAATTCGTGACGCGTCAGTGCTGAACGTTTCCGAAGTCAAACTGGCTGTACTTGGTGAAAGCCTCTCTTCCCAGCTCGATCAGCTTGTTATCGAAGTTGTGTCTGCACTCACACTCTTTGTCTAAAACAAGTGTTGCCTCATCATTTTCCTTTGAAACATCCCATGTTGGTATTTTATCATTATTTGGGTTTCCTGTCTTTGCAAATGCCATAACAGCAGAGAATACCTGATCTTGAAGCTTATCAGATACACCCTCAACATTTGCTGAAGGTACTCTTGCAATGTTGTGGAAAACGAAAGGAATGTCGCTACAATGCCATGCGATCTTACCATTCTGTACCGGAAACTCAAATGCAAAGAGGTATGAATATGTGTCAGCCTCGGTTCTCTTTGAAGCCTCAGCGATAAGTTTCTTGGTAGGAGTTCTGAAGATGCAGTCCAAAGCGAAGATATCTGCAATGTTCTTGCCCGGATATGCCTTCTTGTACTCAGTGATCAGGTCATCCGCGTACTCCTTGAATCTCTCTTTGATTTTCTCTGTAACCTGCTCCTCTGTAACCTCTGCCTTGTTGAAAGGAAGTGGCATGAAAGCGAACTCGCCCATAACAGTTCCAATCATCATAGGAATTGTCTTGGCATGCTCTGTAAAGCCAGTGATATGAGGCTCGCCGAGATAGTAGTCATTTACCATTGGAGAGCATCCCTTATATACTGTAGGATCCTGGATCTTGGCTGCTGCCTTCTCGTAAGCTTCAACAAGCTGTGGATAAGGAAGAGTCTCAAGCTTCTCAACCTGGTCCTTTGTAAGGCCAAGCTCCTCAAGCATTCCGTCAACGATTGTCTCGCCGCCAGTCTTGCCGTTGCCCATGAAATCAGGGTCAAGAACGCCGCTCATAACAATTGCTTTGTGGAAAAGACCGTCAGCTGCCGGAGTCTGCATAAGGCTTGTAACCTTCATTCCACCGCCTGACTGGCCAAAGATTGTAACATTCTCAGGATCGCCGCCGAATGCTGCGATATTCTCGTGAACCCACTTAAGCGCTGCAACAAGGTCTGCATTTCCGCAGTTAGCTGAGTTCTTGTACTTCTCGCCAAATGGCTCAAGATCAAGGTATCCAAGGATGTTAAGTCTGTGGTTAACATTTACCACAACAACATCACCGTTCTTGGCCATCTCATCGCCTTCGTAAGCAACCTGCTCGATTGCTGATCCGGCAAAAAATCCGCCGCCGTGGAACCAAACCATTACAGGTTTCTTGCTGCTTGAATCAAGATCTGTTGTCCAGATATTAAGGTTCTGGCAGTGCTCATCCATTGGCCAGTATGCGTGAGGAACATAAAGCTCACCCCTTGGATCATCCTGGTGCATCAGGTGGCAAACCTTGCCATAGCTGGTTGCATCCTGAACGCCCTCCCAAGGCTCAACATCTCTTGGCTGCTGGAAACGATCCGCCTCAGCGTAGTGCACTCCCTTAAATACGTAAACTCCCTCATAGAAATAGCCCTGCAGTTTTCCTGCCTTTGTGCTTACAATTGTAGAATCATCACAACGAAACTTACTCATTTTACCCTTCTCCTTCTTGCGTTTATAAAAAATTTGCTATACCAATAAACCCAACTTATTACTAATTGGCCCCCATAACAAGTACCAATTTTTTACTAAATGTTCGATTTTTTACTTGCCCATTAACCCTTTACGGCACCGATCATAACACCTGATTCGAAATACTTCATAATGAAAGGATATACAACGATCATAGGCGCGCTGGAAACGATGATAACCGCATATTTTACCAGCTGCTTGTAGGCATTTACGTCAGAAACCGCATCCAGAGCAGACATGCTGGCTGCCGTATTGGCGTCATTAACGATAAGGATCTCACGAAGTACCAGCTGAAGTGGGAAAAGCTCACGGTTCTGAAGGTACATGGATGCCTGGAACCATGAATTCCAGTGTGCAATGATGTAGTAAAGCGCGATTGTTGCTACACTTGCCTTAACCAGTGGCAAAAGAACCTGGAAAATAACCGTAAGGTCTCCTGCTCCGTCAAGTCTTGCTGACTCCTCAAGTGCGGGTGGAACTGTCTGGAACGCAGTTCTCATGATGATCAGGTTGTAAGTTGAAACACAGGCCGGTAAAATAACTGCCCATCTTGTGTTGAGAAGGCCAAGCTTCTGCATAATGATATATGAAGGAACAATACCGCCTCCAAAGATCATGGTAAAAGAGATCAGCATCATGATCACATCTGCGAACAAAAGATCTCTTCTTGAAAGGACATACGCTCCGATAATGGTAATAAGCATGCCGAGTACTGTTGCTACTGTTACGTAGATAAGTGTGTTACCGAAGCCTCTTATAAGGTCCTTGTTGTTAAACACCAGCTGGTAGCCGGTAAAGTTGATGCCGTGTGGCACAAGCACAAGCCCGCTCTTTGTATTCAGCCAATAAGGATCACTTATTGATGAAAAGAAAACGTGAAGAACCGGCAGGATAAATGCGATTGCCAATGCTGTCAGAAATGTATAGTTAAATGCAACGAAGATCTTTCTTGGTACGCTGCTTTTTATTTTGTTTTCCTTAGGTGTAACGAATGTTGATGTTGCACTCATTTTTTTACTCTCCTTCAAAGATAATGCCATTGAATCCATTTTTTTACCCCAATTTCCTTCCTGCTAAAAAAGACGTATCAGAACAGCGATGTTTCTGTGTACTTACGGCTAAGCTTATTAGTAGTAACGATAAGCACAAGATTTATAAGTGAATTGAAAAGACCTACAGCAGTTGAGTAACTGTAATCGCCATCCATAAGACCTTTTCTATATACATAAGAAGCAATGATATCAGCTGTATCATAGATCTGTGAGTTGTACATAAGGATTGTCTTCTCATAACTTGATGCCATCAGCATACCAACTCTGAGGATCAGCATGATGATGATTGTCTGGCTGATTCCCGGAAGTGTTACGTGGAGAAGCTGTTTCCAGTGGCCGGCGCCGTCAATCTTGGCTGCCTCATAGAGCTGCTTATCAACTCCTGAAAGAGCTGCTATATAAAGGATTGTTCCGAATCCAAGTCCCTGCCAGAGATCAGAGATAATGTAGATAGGTCTCCAGTAGGATGCAACGCCCAAAAGGTTCTGTGTCTTTCCTGTAAGAGCTGTCATAAGTGTTCCGAGAACTCCGGATGTCTTACAGAAATCAACCACGATACCACAGACAACTACCATAGAAATAAAGTATGGAAGATAGCTGATTGTCTGAACTGTTTTTCTGAAATGCTTGTTGGCAACATCATTAATAAGAAGTGCCAGAACAATTGTAAGTGGGAATCCGATGATAAGACTCCATCCATTAAGAAGAATTGTGTTCTTCATAAGTCTCCAGAAGTAAAAAGATCCGAAGAACTCAGTGAAGTTTTTCAACCCCACAAATCTCTTTACCAAACTTCCGAAGATTCCAAGCTTTGGCTTGTACTCCGAAAAGGCCATCAGGATACCTGACATAGGAAGATATGCGAACACCACATAAAACATAATAAGTGGAAGCACCAGAAGATATCTCTTCCAGTTTCGCTTCATATCTTTTGCGACAGCCTCTTTCGTAAATTTCTTTTCTCTAGACATTTTTTTGTAAACCTCCCAAAATGTAACTCCCGTACGCCGGGGGCCTTACGCGATAAATGTATATCGTCGCTCGTAGTTCTGCGAACTAAAATCGCTCCTTATATACATTTACTCGCTTAACGGCCCTCCGCCTGTTCTGTGAGTTATACTTTAGTGCAAGAAGATTATCAAAAAAAGAGCCAAGATTTGATTTTCGGTCATGTTTTTTTGCAATTTAGCTAGGGTAAATTTTTGATATCAGCATCCAAAATTTGCCGAAAAAAATGCCCCATGCGCAGATTCTGCGCACGGGGCGTACATTTTTATTTCTTACTGTCTCGGTAGGAACCGGGGGTGATTCCCTCGTATTTCTTGAAGGCGCGGGTGAGGGCTTTTGCATCCAGGTAGCCGGAGCCTACGGCGGCGTCGTTGACAGAAGCACCGGCCTCCAGCAGTTCCTTTGCCTTCTCCACGCGGAGCTTCTGGATGTACTCAAGAAGTCCGGTACCAACCACACTCTTAAAGGTTCGGGACAGGTGAGACACTGTAAATCCGTACTCATCCGCGATTCCTGAAACGGAGAAGCCTGCATCCGTGTAGTGTTCCTGGATGTAAACCTGTACATCATCCATCCAGGCCGGGCCTGCGTCTTTCTCCTTGTCCTCCATATAGTCAATTATTGAAGTAAAGATCTCCTTGCTGGCCTCTCGCAGCTCTTCCATGCTGCCTACATTCATAAGTCTCTCTTCATAATTAAGAGAATCCATGAATTCCTGGTCAGCTTTTTCCATACGGTAAGAAATTGACATGGTCAAAATCGAGACCAGACCGTACATACGATATATGTTCTGGCGAAGGTACCTTTTATTATGAGGAAAGGCCTTGCCAAGATAAGTGTCCATCATTTGATATGCTTCCTTGAAGTTGCCTGTTTCAAGGCAGTTGAGCATCATCTTAACGGTGTCAGTGTACTTATCAAAAGGAGTCACGTCTTCGTCAGTCTGCTCGCTCCTCATAACCCAGACGCTCTCGCTGTCGCTGGCATCCTTCCAGAAAATCCTGTACTCAAGCTCGCTTTCAAGGGCGAGGTAAATGTCCCTGACACCGGCAAAGCTGGTATAGGTGTCGCTGATCAGCACATAGATTGGTTCCCTGAGCGTCTGCTCGTAGAAGCCTCGCATCTCCTCAATCTTTTCTTTGAAAGCAGCCTTTTCTTCTTCGCTTGGCGCCGCTCCTTCAGGTATTGCATTAAATACCAGATAATCGTTGCCGTATTTGTAAACCCTTGAGGAATTATTTCCCATCAGCTCGTCTATTACGTTTTTCAGGGTAAAAGACATAATGTCTTTATCCGCGCTGTCCAGCGTAATAGCGCCTTTTTTGTTGATAAGCTCGCCCCTGCTGCTGTTTTGCGGCCTTATAAGGATCACAGACCACATTTTTCCCTCAGGAACGCCGATGAAATCGCTGAAAGTCTTGATTACAGAGTCATCGCTGCTTATATCTCCGTCAAGCACCCTTCGGATGCGGTTTTCGTACATATATGGCTCGAGCTTCGTGACGTTTTTCTGCATCAGAGAATTCTCGGACACGATTCGGGAAACCTTGTCGTTGACTCCCTTGAAGGTGTCCATGAAGCCCGCATCCTCTTTTTCCTGAATAACATCCAGAAGCTCCTGCATAGGCTTCCAGAGCCTTGAAGTTGACCTGAAAGACAGGAAAAGAATCAGTGCAATAGCGCCCACAAGCTCAATAACAAAGATGATCCAGAAAACCCTGATCTCCTTGTACAGGCTGGTCTTCGGAGCGCCAACATAGCAGTACCAGGGCAGTGTAGAAAGATTAGCTCTTACATAGTAGTAACCTTCTTTGCTGAACTTTACATTATCTGCGGAAAGCACGTCATCAGTCAGGTTCTGCCTTATCGGGTCAGAGATATAGGCCATTTTGTCGCAGTCCGTCAGCACTGTAACGCTCTCTTTTGCCTCACCAACGTCAATCTCGCTCATGTAACCCTCGAGAATAACAACCGCTTTCTTTTTATAATGGTTGTCATACACGTTCCGCATGATCCAGATCTGGCCTTCCGGATAGATAGCACCGCTGCTGTTGCCCGGGAAATCCACTATTTCCATGAACTTCTCTTTATCCAGGCCGAAGGTAGTGATGTAATCGCCTATAACCTTGGAATTCCAGTACCTTGAATGAATGGAATACATGGAATCAGTGTCAAAATAGTAGACAAATCCCTCTTCTATGGTATTGACGTCCATATTCTCCAGCAAAAGCTCACGAAGATCCGTGATCAGCGTAATCTCTTTTCCCATCTCTTTCTCAGACTTATCAAGAGTACTGGTGAGCCTCTTATCAGAAGAGATGTTGCCCAGGTTTGACAGGTACTGCGCAAACTCTTTATCCAGGTTTGCAGCTGTGATCTCGGCTCTCTGCCTTGCCAAAGAAGCAATGTTCTTATCGATAACCTTATAATTGTAAATATATCCGGCCATGGTTCCCAAAAGAACGATCAGACATATTACAATGTAAGAACTCATTATTGACTTAAAAATACTTCCACCAAAAAGCGGTTTTTTTGTTCGCATTTTCGTCATCTCCATCGCTAGAACATTCTACCATAACAACCCAAATTTGAAAAAAGAAATTTTTAAAACCCGGTCAAAAAGCCCCTAAAAATCAATATCTGGAGCCATATATCAATTTTTGGGTGTGCCATTTGTCAAAAATATTCCCCGCAAAAAAAACTAGTTCTTGTTCAAATTTGATGTTCGAAATTATACTAAGCTCACAACCAAATCACCGGTGCAAATTTTTTCAAAACAAAAACAAAAACGAAAAACAAATTCGACAAACAAATTCAAAACGAGAAATGTTTTAGGAGGGAAAAGTAACAATGAAAAAAAAGGGTATAGCTCTTTTGCTCTCTCTGGTAATGACATCATCTGTTATCGCAGGATGTGGTGCATCAGAAGAAGCAGCAAAGACTAGTGTCGCAAACTCAAATGGAGATACAGCTGTTGCAGCTGTAGAAGCAGGGGATCTTACACTTCCTCTTTGCGATGAGACAGAAACAATTACAGTTTGGATGGCTAATGATACAACAGCCATGGCAAAAAATGGTGGTGACTACAACAACAATCCTTTCTATAAGGAATTGGAAGCTCGCACCAACGTACACATTGACTGGCAGGTTCCTGCAGCTCAGACAGAGTCAGAGCAGTTCAACTTATTATTTACATCAGGAAATCTTCCGGATGTAATGTACTACAGCACAACATCAAACATCACTTATAAGGATGGTCTTGATGCAGCAGTTGAGGACGGATATTTCCTTGATCTTACAGATCTTCTTCCAAAATATGCTCCTCACTATCTCGAGGCTCTTTCAAAGTCCAGCGAGAATGTTCAGAAGGCAGCTGTTACAGACGGTGGCAGATATGTTCAGATCTATTCAATTCTTCAGACTTCACAGCCTACTTTCTATGGATATGTAGTTCGTCAGGACTGGCTCGATGAGTGCGGACTTGACACACCTGTTACATATGATGACTGGGAGAACATGCTCAAGACTTTCAAAGAGAAGTACGGCGCAACAGCTCCACTTAGCACAGTTTCAACATTCCTTTGGAACCTCGGCTATGGTATGGGCGTTTACAATATCCTTGATTTCTATCAGGAAGACGGCAAGGTTAAGCAGGCACTTTTAGATGAGCCTGAGAAGACACGTGATTTCCTTACACTTCTTAACAAGTGGTACACAGAGGGACTTATCGACCCTGACTTTGCTTCTTCAACAGCATTCTGGGGCGACTCAGTACTTATTTCAAACGACAACACAGGCGTAACATGTACAATGTACACAATTCCTGCTGCATCATTCCTTCCTTCAATGAATGATGCCGATGCTTCTTTCACAGCTCTTAAGAACCCTGTTATGAACGCAGGTGACACTCTTAAGGCAGGATACGTTGTTCCTGATACAAACGCTTCATGGGTTATCTCAGCTGATTGCAAGAACCCTGAGCTTGTACTTAAGTGGATCGACTACCTCTACACAGAAGAGGGCGCGCTTTTCGGTAACTACGGAAAAGAGGGTGAGACCTTCAACATGGTTGATGGCAAGCCTGTATTCACAGATGTAATCTCAAACAATGCTGATGGCCTTTCATATGACGAGGCAATGCGTATCTACACATACGAGCCTTCATGGCCTGGTATCTACTATGATTGGGAGAGAGAGCTTCAGTTCGTATCTGAGGATGACTTCCAGATGTGCTACACATGGGATGATTTCGATCACGAAGCTACATACTATCCTTCATACGCATCTCTTACACTTGATGAGACAGCTGAGTACTCAGACATCTTCTCTGACCTTAGCACATTCATGCAGGAGAACCTTCTTTCATTCGTAACAGGTTCAAAGCCTCTTAGCGAATACGATGATTTCATCGCAACTGTAAAGAGCATGAACCTTGAGAGAGTTGTAGAGCTCAAGCAGAGCGCACTGGACAGATTCAACAAGTAATTTGGGTGATAAGTATATTTGATCACTGTTCCTTTGCAGTGATACACTAAGACAACAAAAAACAGAAGTCCTCTTTTCATGTTATTCAGAGAAATCGGACTTCTGTTTTTTTATTGTCCAGGTGCGAAGCAATGGGTGTGGTGTGTGGAGGAAAGTTGTGTTTATTCTCCGTCGCGGTAGGCGAGGTAATAGAGTTCTTCCGGGACGTTGGGGTACTCGGCCCGAAGTTCCGACTCTCGAATGAGTCTGAAACCGTCGTAGGTGAACTTTGGCGTAGTCATGCAGGATACAAAGGTGTAGCCGTCGTCGCTCAAATTCTCCGCCGCAAAAATTGCCCCTTTGGGTATGGCGACCATGACGGTCTCGTCGTTCTCTATATTGCTTCCAAGAAGATATTCATCTCTGGATGTACTGGTGATCACAGTAATCCGCATTCCGCAGCCCTCGTGGTAGTACCAGACTTCGTCGCAGTCTATCTGATGGAAATGGGAAATCTCAGTGCCCCGCATCAAATAGTAGATACTGCCGGCAAGAGCCCTTCCATCCCGCTTCTCTCCTGCGGTGAAACACTCCGAAAACCATCCGCCCTCCGGGTGCATCTCAAGCTTATATTCATTTATAAGGTCGTCTTCTCTTCCCACGGCTTTCCTCCTATTTCAGTAATCTTGCCCGAACTGCGCCGATAGTTCTATTATGCTTTCTTGCAATTTCATTTATCAGGTATCCTTCGGCCCACTCATCCTTAAGCCTGGTGTCTTCAGAATCCGTCCAGTGATCGTAGGCCTCGGCGTCCACCATTTCTACATCGTGTTCGGGCGAATGGATCTCTTTTGACTCATCATAAAAATCAAATACCACTTTAAAAGACCTCTTGGGGTTGTCGTCATTCAGGAGCCTATGAAGATTATCCAGAAACTCCGACTCGTCCCTCTCACAATGGGGCGTCTTCAGGATCATATTCTCAAGATCAAGCTCGTCCCAGAGCGTAGAATTAAAGGCCAGAAGGTCCTCCCGTCTCATAAGTCCCCACTCCGACAGCATCGATACCCTTTCGTTTCGATTCAGCGCCGGCTGCGACTGGTAAAAATCACCCACAAGAATCACCTGCTTGTCGTAGTGCTCCATGTTGTGCTCGCGTCTTTTGCGCAGCTCAAGGTTCTTAAGAGTGCGGATGAGATACTCAAAGGAATCGATTCTGCACTTGTTGATATCGTCGATGACGATGATGTCCGCCTGCTCCATTTCCCTAATGGGACTGGGATTGAACTCGCCAACCTTGTGAAGCCCCGTGGGAAGCCAGGCAAAACGGAAAATATTCTTGCCACGGTTTTCGCTTATGTACCGATCCACAAGGAAAGTCTTCCCTGTTCCCGCTCCGCCGGACAAAAAGATATTTTTACCCGAGCGCATAAGCCTCATAGCGCGTTCCTGATCAAGTGTCAAATCAACACCAGCGTTCATCCTGCGATACCTCCTACCATTCCATTGTACAATTAATGGCGCAAAAATGTCACAATAAAACGTATTTTATAATTATTTGCTATTTAATTGTTGACAATTTAATTGTTCTGTGCAATAATACAATCATCAAATAACAAACAACATAAATGGAGGTTAAAGACTATGGAATATAGATTTACAACAGAGAATTTCGAAGAGGAAGTTTTAAAGAGCGATGTGCCTGTACTGGTTGATTTCTACGCAGACTGGTGCGGCCCTTGCAAGATGATGATGCCTGTAGTTGAGAAGCTTGCTGAGACTTACGATGGCAAGGCCAAGGTTGGCAAGGTTAATTCAGATGACGAGAGCGCTCTTGCTGCCAAGTACAACATCATGTCAATCCCAAGCTTCCTTGTATTCAAGAACGGCGAAGTCGTTAACAGCGGAATGGGTGCAATGTCCCCTGACGCTCTCGCTAAGTTACTGGATTCAGCGCTTTGATCTCATCGCGTTAATCACATACAATTTCTTCATACCATAACAATATAGGCCCCGGGCGTTTCCTTCATTCGCCCGGGGTCGCTTTTTTGCACAGGGACGCGATCCAGATTACAGAAACCAGCACTGTCGGCAGCACGTAGATGGCGCGCCCTTCCGTGACCTCGAGCCCCGTCCAGTAGGAGGGCATGAAAAAGAGAATGTGGCTGTAGGGGCGGCTGATAAAGTACGGCCCCATTGCGCCCAGCATCATCAGGGACGAACACTTGGTGAGGGCCATTCCTTCCAGTTTATTTGATGAGATATTCACCACCAGGAGCGCAATGATGATTCCCTGTAGTGTTCCGGCCAGAGCCAGGAATACCACCTGGGCAAAAGAACTAACGGCAAGCCTGAAAACCGGAAGCAGCGCTACAGATATTACAAATGCCGCAAGAGCCGGAACTATAATGCGTGAAATGTAGTAGCCTCTTTTCCCAAGTTCCGTCACAAAAAGGTATCTGTCGATATGGTCATCCCTCTCTTCCAGCATCACCATCGCTGCAATAAAGCAGAACATGGCCGGAGTGATCGACGCATAAAATATGTCAAAAAGGCTGTAGTAGCGCTCCAGAATCTGAGGCAGTCCTGTGAATGCCCTCAGCGCCTTGTCGATAGCCGGAATCCCAAACTTTATTGCCGCTCCCATAAGAAACGGTGAAAGTCCCGCTGCCAGCAACATCATATCCTTTCTCACGAACTTCATCATATGCAAAAAGCTTAATCTTATCGCTCTCATAGTTTTACGCCTCCCTGTTCCTGCCACATTTTCTGCACGCTCCGCTTCGCAACCCACGCCAAAAGAGCTATTGTCGCTACCGTAACCAACAGGCCCACTGCCGATGGCATTCTCCCCATCACAAGGTCCATACAAACACAGGCGGGGTAAATTCTGAAGGCCGCAGCCAACACGCGCATCCCTGCGCCGGAAAAAGAATCCCCAACTCCGAATAGATGCAATCCTGCCGGAACGAAACCGATAATCTCGATGGGCACCGTGGCCAGGATGAACTGATTCAGGCTACTGATCTTCGTAGCCACAATGATTCCGCACAGGGTAAATATAACGCTAGCCAGGAATGTTCCCGCAAGCAGTGGCAGTAGAGCCATGTGGCTCATATCGGAAGCCGATGCCATTGCGGATGTTGTGCCTTCGCCGCCTGCTGCCGGCATGAGAGTTCTGCAACCGGCGATAATTGCCAGCGTAGTCGCAACCACAAGCGAGATTGCGCTCAAAGAGAACACCTTCGACCACACATATTCCGAAGCCTTAAGGGGAGTGATAGCAAAATATGATGTAACCTTCTGGCTCTTTTCCAAAAGCACGATTGCCCCCATAAAGAATAATCCCATAGCCGCCGGATCAGAAAAAATCAGTATTGCCGCCGTCTTCTCCTTCCAGGATGATGGCAACGCGAACAGTACCATCGTATAGAAAGTCGTCAGGAACCCATACAGCAGATAAAACCCGTACCTGGCCTGAAATCTCAAATCCCATCCCAGCAAATTCCTAAATCGTGTCCCAGCGCCTTCGCTTAATATTCCATATCTCATGACTGTATCCTCACTCTCATAAACTTCAAACTAGCGTCCTACCGGTGATCTCCATGAATATGTCGTTCAGGGTAGGCTCGCTGCTGTGAATAGACTGGAGGCGGTTCTCCGCGATAAGGCTCTGCAGCCGCTTGTCCTCCGACATTTTGTCCAACTCGCAGCTGCCCGTCTGCTCCTCACCCTCAATCCAGGAGTAGGTGACTTTCGCGGCGCCCTTCGACATGATCAGGCTGTGTGGACTGTCCAGCGCGAAGAGCTTGCCACCCACGATAAACGCCACTCGGTCGCAGAGTTCAGTTGCATCCTGCATGTTATGTGTCGTCAGGAGGATTGTCTTCCCTTTTCTCTTCTCCTCCAGAATCAGGTCCTTCATCATGCGGCTGTTTGTCGGATCAAGACCGCTTGTGGGCTCATCCAGAAAAAGAAGCTTCGGATCATGCACCAGGGCTTTGATAAAGTTCAGTCGGCTCTTCATGCCCTTTGAGAAGTCCGCAACTCGCTTATCTCCGTCATTTTCAAGTCCCACCGACGCCAAAAGCTCATCTATGGAACGGCATCCATCGCTGGCTCTGCCTCCAGCACCGGATTTCACACCATCTACACCCCGGCCGCTGCCACTCTTTCCGTACAACGATGAGAAGAATTCCAGATTCTCACGTGCGGAAAGCTTTTCATACATTGTCGAGTACTCAAAGTCTACGCCTATATTTTGATAGAAGTCCGATCCGTGCTTCTTGCACTCTACTCCGTCAACTACCGCAGATCCCTCATAATTCGGGAGCATACCCAGCAGAATCTTTTGCAGTGTACTCTTTCCGGCACCGGAAGGCCCAAGGAATCCAAAGATTTCTCCCTCCTTAACTTCAAAATTCATGCCCTCAATGAAGGGCTTCTTTGTGTAACTAAATGTAAGATCCTTAACCTGTATCATCATTTCTCCTCCATATGTTTGACCATTTTTTCGATTTTAGTCAAATAAACTTCTGATAAAAGTCCGGCCCTAAAACCGGACTAAAAATCTATATATTTTTATGGCACCGCCTACCGCACTGACCACGTTTCGCCGCCGGCATCGCCTGCCGCTATGCGCAGCGCCTGCCGTCATTTCATCATCTGCGTAACAATGCCGTGGATCAAAAGGCGGAGTGCGTCGTCATAGCTCTCCTCGCCGATGTCTGCCTTGTGAAGCGTTGCGAAGTATACCGCATGGAAGGCTGCGCTGACAACCTTCACGTCCAGGTTTTTCTTGATGGGGAACATGGACAGCATCTGCTCGATGGTGTCGGTGTCGTCCTGAAAATGCGCCTCCACCACTTCCCGTGGGAGCTTGCGCACCAAAAGCTCAACCTCATCAGTATCAAGAAGCTTTAGAATCGGCATCTCATCTGTCTTCTTAAAAAACTCGAAGATCAGATCCGTCAGAGTATCCGCCGACATGTTCTTGCCTGCCACCTTTGAGAGAGCAGCAGCCAGTTCGTTGTTGATGGCCTCATGCTGATCCTGGATAATCTCGAAAAGAAGCAGCTCTTTTGACTTGTAAAAAAGATAGAACGTACCCTTGGGAATCCCCACGCGCCGTACCAATTCATCCACCGTTGTGCGGCGAACGCCGTACTGGGCAAGGCACTTCGCAGCTTCTTCCTTGAGCCTCTTTACAATATATTCTCTTTCCTGATCCGAATATGACTTTGGCAAATCTCTTTACATCCTTTTGACCAAATTTGAATTTTTAGTCAGTATAATCCTCCCGCGGCCAAATGTCAAGCCCCCGGCCTGCGCCCAACAGTCCGCAAGAACAGCCAACCGCACGCACACCACACGGACGTCCGGCAACCGCCGCTGCAAATTCACGCCGCAGCGATAATTTAATACCCATTTAATAGAAATTTCAATGAAACAATGTTATGATAATTTCACCTTCATGTAGGAGTTGTCAAGCTACCTACATTCATAAGAAAACGGAGAGCGTCCATATTCTTGGATTAGCTCTCCGTTATGTTTTTGTGACAGTTTTGTGATTTAAGAGTTGCTATCATGAACTTACATTGATAAACAAAAGCAAAAAACGTTCACGTATATGGAGGATAATTATTATGAACAAGAACAACATCTGTAAGTTATTTGTAGGATCAGTACTCATCGCAATGCTTCTTGGCGGAGCTGCAAGACTTATGAACTACAGAATGGATGCTGAAGTAGCCAAATCTGAGTCCATCACAACAGTAGCAGAAAACGTACCTGAGCCTGCAGATACTAATGACGAGGTTTACACAACCATTAATGATATCAACGAATGCGTTTTCTCAAGGGTATAACCCCAATCCTTACTCCTACAACTAATCCTTTTGCAATTATCGCCACTTATTGATGTCGGCCTTCTCGATGATTATCATCAGAAGGTCTTCTTCATTTAGGTTGCGAGTTGGGTCAACATAGCCCCAGTTGCC
>JAEEGL010796603.1_pt1 | contig 35730 bp, 29 predicted proteins | sample 9134231 | NCBI WGS metagenome assembly JAEEGL01 (sample SAMN16246548, study PRJNA631951) | gut metagenome | biome: gut microbiome; feature: rumen; material: fiber-attached | host: Bos | place: Iran: Karaj | collected 2018-10
CTATGCAGATTTTTTGTAATTTTGTGGTCAAAATCAGAAATCTGTTGGAGATATGACTCATCAAGAGCAAGTTTTACAAAACGGTTATTGCATCTTTGATTGGACAAAGAACACTGATGCCGACTCTGTTACTCCTATTGAGTTCAGATTCACGGTAATATTGTTGTGCCTTGAGGGTGAGGCTACTTTTGATGCCAATATGCAAGAATACCATTTCGTTAAGGGTGATTGCATGTGCATGGGAAATATCTTGTATAAGCGCACAATGAAGATGAGCGACGACTTCAGAGGGCGCGTGCTTATTTGCAAAAGTTCATTTTCCTTCGACACTATCGTAGGCATTCCCACTGGATTTTTTGAGTCGATTTATATCAATCCCATAATAAACATCTCGGATGAGACAGAGTGGGCGCTCATCAACAAGCATTTCGACAACCTTAGTCTCATGCAAGAAAAGAACTTGGGTGTGAGGCACATGGAACTCGTTGCTCTCACGTTCCGCTCAGTGGTGTTGCTCATGGCGTCGTTCCGTGGCACTGCCCAGCTTGAGCAGTCCTATTATAACCACGGCGATGTATATTACAGAAATTTCATCGAGCTAATCGATGAGCATGTCAAGAAAGAGCATGAAGTGGCGTTCTATGCCGAGAAGATGCACATCACCGCCAAGTATCTGAATGAGTTGTGCAAACTCAAGAGCAGCCACAAGGCTAAGGAAATAATCACCTCGTTCCTGATATCAAAGATTAAGCAAGAGATGATCATGACAGGGAAGTCGATAAAGACCATAGCCTATGAATATGGCTTCTCGGACCAGTCAAGTATGGGAAAATTCTTTACAAAGGTAACAAAAATGTCGCCAAGCGAGTTCCGCAGGGACTATAAAGTTCCACAAAGCATGGAGGATTAGTCCTTAAAACACATTCGCCGGCTCAATGACCGATTTTCGTTAGTTATTTCTCTATGTCCTTGCCAGCGTCTTGCCAGGCGAGGATGCCGCCATCAAGGTTTATCACCTGAAAACCAGCCTTTACCATCGCATTTGCGGCTTTTGCACTGCGGCGTCCGCTGCGGCAATACACTGCTACGGGCTTCTTCTTGTTGAGTTGCGCCGCTGCCTTATCAATAAATGTGGAATCGTTCACGTCGATGAGCTTTGCGCCAGCAATGTGCCCATCGTTGTATTCCTCTTGCGTCCTCACGTCGAGCACTTGTATGCCTTTATTGCCAGCAATGAGTTTAGAGAATTCGTCAACATTTACGGTCTTGAAACCATTGTTCCTGGTTGCGCATGATGAATAAAACATCATGCCAACAACCAAAACTACCGCTATGACAAGAATGTATTTCATAAGTAAATTAGAGAATGTCGTTGAGTGCTGTAAAGATTTCTTCCTCAGTATTATAGGGGTGGATGTGAAAATAGCTGTCACCAGTGATCATGGCCGATAGGGAGCACTTTGAGGGGTTGTAGAAGACATGAACAGGGACATTGAATCGCTCGGCGAACGCCAGCTCATAGCCCACTCCTAGTGAGGGGCAGGTGCACTCGGCAATCACCACGTCGCTCTCGCGCAGCCATGCGGTATCTTGCTCATAGATGGCGGCATCACGGTCGCGTCCCTGCTCGGTAAGGCACAGGTTGCTGCTTCCCACGTGCTCGGTAAGCACCTTATGGCCCATTTGCTGCAAGTGGCTGATTATTTGCTTGTAAAGCTCGGCATCCACTCTGCCGCCACGTATTGAGCCAGCGAAATATATCTTCTTCATTTCAAAAATGTTTATCAATCAAAGATGAAAAAGCTGTAAGAGTAAAGTACAAAAGTTCCCACCACGAAGCTTATCACATTAGCGATTATCGTAGCTCGCATCACTGGGCGGAACTCATAACGCTTATTTAGAAATATGCTATTGATAATCAGCTCAATAATTACCGCAAAAACAAAGGCGATAACACAGTAGAGGAAAAAGCTTAATAATTCCTCTTCGTTCTCGGTGTTCACCTCGTGCGAGCTCACCCAGGGGAACCACACCGTGAGCAGTCGCCCGCCATTAATGGCGATTGACGTGTAAGCTCCTGCAATGCCACTCACAGCATTGCTTATCAGAGCGACAAATGCTACACGTGTATTGAAATAGGCATGGGCCAAAACCTTTGACATAACCACAGCCTCAATGGCCACTAAACACGCCATAAATATCCACCCCATAGGCAGATAGACATATTTCCCGAAATAAGCAGTATCCAATAAAAGCATCTTTTAATAGTATAAAGTAATGTAAATGAAATATATATTCTAAACTGAAAAACTGAAAACTGACAACTGAAAACTGTGAACTTTGAACTGTGAACTCTGAACTGTGAACTCTGAACTTCATCTTATTCCCAGCATGCGGTGAGTCTGTAGCGACAAACGCCAACGTGGGTTGGCGAGCACGGCATCTACGCATAGCTGCATATTGAGTTTGCGTTGCTGCCCGTCAGGTACAAAGCATGGCTGAATGAAGCGATGGTCGGCATTGATAAAGTCATATTGGCTCAAGTCTTGCCCAAGATATACAACTTTCAGTTCGTCGCAATGTTCAAGCACGCATGGCAGTGCATCGCCACCTGGGAAGCCAAACTTCGGTGACAGCGTCACCCAGTCAATGCCTGCTGGCAAAGGGCGGGTGCCGTTGGTCTCGATGGCAATCTTCTTACCCGTGAGGTGCAGAGCCTTGAGCAGCGGCTCATCGATAAAGAGCGACGGTTCACCGCCTGTCAGGATGATGAGCGGAGCATCCGGAAAACGCATCACTTCCTCCACGATCTCGGGCAGCGACATCATGGTGTGGCTCTCGTGGTTAGTGTCGCAAAAGGCACACCGCAAGTTGCATCCGCTAAAACGGATGAACACGCTAGCGATGCCTGTGTTATAGCCCTCGCCTTGCAGTGAGTAGAATATTTCGTTGACAGGATACACTCTTTTTAAGTGGTAAGTTTTAAGTGTTAAGTTTGCGCTTGACGGCGCTGAGAATGTGGAACGGGGAACGGAAAACGGTCTTCCACTTTCCACCTTCCACCTTTCACTCACCGAAGGTGATCACTCGTCCTTGACGTAGGATGCCATATTGTCGCGCGACTCCCACACGTCGGCACGGTAGCAGTTGGGCACGGTTTCCACCACCCAGTGCGCGATATTCTCGGCTGTGGGGTTGAATTTGAGCACTTCGTTGAGGTTCTTGTGGTCGATGCGGTCGTGGATGAGCTTCTTGATGAGCGTGAAGTCACATACCAAGCCATTGCTGTCGAGCTCTTTAGCCTTACAATAGACCTTGATAATCCAGTTGTGCCCATGCAGGTTCTCGCACTTGCTCTCATAGTCGAGATAGAGCTGATGACACGATGAAATCTCCAGAGTTTTTTCTACGTAATACATTATTTTGTAAGTAATAAGTGTTAAGTTTTAAGTGTTAAGTTTGCGCCTGACGGCGCGGAGTTGAGAGTTAGTTATGAGTTCATAGTTATGAGTTCATAGTGGAGAGTTGAGAGTGTGAGAGAGAGATTAAGCATTATGATATGAATTGAGCATTATGCATTGTGAATTATGCATTGTGCATTATAAATTAAGCATTCTCATATTCCGTTGGATCGTCGATGCCGGCATCTCTTAAGGCCTCGATGCGTTCTCGGCAGGTGCCGCACTTGCCGCAGTGCTTATCGCCACCCTTGTAGCAAGAATAGGTCTTGGAGTAATCTACGCCCAGGGCCTTGCCGTGACGAGCGATGTCGGTCTTGCTGAGGTTTGTGTAAGGCGCGAAGACTTCAATGCCCTCATAGGTGCCTTGCTGCATCGCCATCGACATAGCGTCGATAAACGCTTGTCGGCAATCGGGATAGATGGCATGGTCACCAGCATGGTTGGCAATCATCACGCGGTGCAGTCCATTACTCTCGGCAATGCCGCAGGCAATGGCAAGCATGATGCCGTTGCGGAAAGGAACCACAGTCACCTTCATGTTCTCGTCGTCGTAGTTGCCCTCAGGAATCTCCTCAGTGCTGTTGCTCAGCAATGCGCTCTTGAAATATAGGTTCATAAAGTCGAGCGGAATAATGATGTGCTTAATTCCCAGTGTCTTACATTGCTCAACGGCACACTGTTGCTCCTTATGGTTCTGCTTTGAACCATAGTCGAAGGTGATGGCAATAGCAATATCGTCGCGAAACTCATGCAGCAGAGTGCACGAGTCCATGCCGCCCGAGAGGATTATCACTGCGTCTTTTGCCATATCACTTGAAGTTTAGACTGTCAATAATGCGCTGTTTAACCATGTCCTGATGCTCGGCGTCGCCATAGTTGGCAAACGGCACTATCGAGATGCCACCACGAGGATTGAAATAGCCTACCACCTCAAGATATTTGGGATCCATAAGCTTCACAAGGTCTTTCATGATGATGTTCACGCAGTCCTCGTGAAAGTCGCCCTGGTTGCGGAAGCTGAACAGGTAGAGTTTCAAGCTCTTACTCTCCACCATGCGCACGCGAGGGATGTAGCGGATGATGATATGCCCAAAGTCGGGCTGACCGGTAATGGGGCACAAAGCGGTGAACTCAGGGCAGTCGAAAGTCACCACATACTCATTGTCGGGGTGCAGATTCTCAAATGTCTCCAGCACCTCGGGGTTGTAGGTGTCCTCATATTTCGTCCCCTGATTTCCCAGCAGAGTTATTCCACTGGCATTTTCCTTATTTCTTGACATAACAAATAGATATTATCGATTTTGCGCTGCAAAGGTACAAAAAAATAGAATAAGTTTACCCACAGGCACATATAAAACAAAGCTATCGCTCCAAATCGCAAAAAAAGAAAAGATTCTTTATCAATGATGAGATTGTTTTTGCCACTCCTAATGGAGTGGAAATTAGAGCACTGCGTGCTAAAATTTTAGTGCGAAGCACACAATAAATTTTAGAGCCGTAGGCTCTGTAATTTTCATTCACGTAGTGAATGGCCATTATTTGAACCACTAATATGCTTCTTAAATACTCTTTTCTACACTTCCTCGCGCAGGGGGTAGTTGTTGCGCAGTGATTCAAACTGGCTGGGCGCCGCTTTTAGGGCAGCAGTATCGTGGAGGGGGTTGTAACTGTCAATAATGAACTGCGGAGTGACAGTGGCGGCGCCGCGTAGTGGTTTATCTACCTCGGGCACTGGCAAGTGCCAGCAGTAATGGCGGTTGAGGGCGTGAATCACCATTGCTGTGCCGCGCATTTTGCCCTGACGACTGTAGCCGGCTATGTGGGGTGTGGCAACAAAGGCTTTGTCGAGCAAATCGCGGCTGATGGCGGGCTCGTGCTCCCAGCAGTCGAGTGCCACGTCGCCATGCCAGCGCAGCAGCGCCTCGTTATCGCACACCGCTCCGCGAGCCGCATTAAGTATCAGTTTGCAACGTTTCAAGTCTTGCAAGAAAGCCTCGTCACAGAGGTGCCAAGTGGGGTGTTTGCCATCTTTGGTGAGCGGCGTGTGAAAGGTGATAATGTCGCACTCTTGCTGGAGTAAGGTGAGAGGGTAGAGTTGAGAGGGTAGAGTTGAGAGAATACCGTTCCTCGTTCCACGTTCCTCGTTCCTCGCGCCTTCGGCAAGTGGTGGGTCGTTGAGCAGGATGCGATAGCCTAGCTGCTGTGCCCAGCGTGCCACGATGCTTCCCACATGGCCCACGCCCACGATGCCAAGTGTGATATTCGCCGACACGTGATTGTCCTTCATCCATTGCAAGATAGTGGCGTGCACCCACTGCGCCACTGCCGGAGCGTTGCAGCCAGGAGCGTTGACCACTGTGATGCCGTGGCGGTGGCAGTAGTCGAGGTCGATGTGGTCGGTGCCTATGGTTGCTGTGCCAATGAATTCCACCTTGCTGCCCTCGAGCAGGGATCGGTCGCAGCGTGTGCGTGTGCGGGTGAGCAGCACATTGGCGTCGCGCACCACATCGCTGGTGATCTCTGTGCCAGGCACATAGGCCACTTCCTGAGCCACTTGCTCAAGAATTCCTTTAATATAAGGAATTTTGCTGTCGGCAACTATTTTCATCACACTATCGCCAATGCCACGATATAGGCTGTTAGCATCGCCACCATTAGCCACATTGTCACGGCTTGGCGCGTCTCGTGCCTAGTGATGACATACCAATGCCCGAACTGGATGGCAAAGCACATGTTCATCAGTGGCATATAGAACAAGAAATCGTTATAATCTATAACCATCATCAGCAGCACAAAAATCGACAGCGCCACAAAGAAGTTGTTGTAGGCGCGCACGTGCACGCTGTAGTTGAGCATCGTCTTGAAGTTGCCCACGGTGAGCAGCACCGTCAAGGCGGTGATGGCGATGGCCACCGACACTGCCCAGCTCTTGCCAGGATAGGAAGGCACGTCGGTCCATACCAGCGACAGCTCGGGCGCATGAAACGAAGACATGCTCTCGAGTCCTGTGCCCAGGGCTATCCAGTAGGGGGTAATCAGTCCAAAGATTATCGCCAGCACGGCGCGCACATTAATGGCACGCATGTAGGCAAAGCCCACGATGAACAGGGGCACCAGCAGCAGGAACACATAGTGGTAAATCGAGAAGAACGACAGCAGCGCCATTATCAGGAACACGCCCTGCGATGCCATCTGCTGCTTGCCGTAGAGGTCAAACAAGAAGAGCAGCGATATCACCACCACTAGGCATAGCGCTGTGCCGGCAAAGAACCGCGTGCTCAGGAAGGGGTTCACTCCCTGCAGCAGCACAAACACCGCCGCGAAGACAAAGCAGTTGTAGGTCTTGATGTAGCGGTACATTATGTTGAGCGTGATGAGCATCACGCCTATCACGATGTTGCATAGCACAGCCACAAAGCACGAGGTGTCGTGGCTCGTTATCCAGTCGGCGATGTTGTGCAGGGTGCCATAGCCTCGCTGTGGCACCTCGAAGTTGCCGCTGGCAATCACCGACAAGATGACAAGAATCAGCAGCGACAATCCAAAAAAGCCGCGATTGTTGAAATAATCTACTATGTAACTGCCTTTCTTTGCCATTGTTCAGTTATCAGGGGAGAGGTGAGAGGAGAGAGGTTAGAGGGGAGAGTTGAGAGGGGATTCACTACACTGCGACCCTGTCGCAGCCACTTAACTCTTAACCCTTAACACTTATTCTTTTTCGTCGTCGCCGGCGGTGGCGTCGCGGCGTTTCCAGCCGTTGCGGCGGCCTTTGAACACTGGGCGCTCCTTGTCCTCGCCCAGGCGTGGGCCGTGGAACGAGAAGGTGCGGCGTGGACTGTCCTCTTTGTATGGCCTCTCGGTGCGGTAAACGCGAGTGCCGTCTTCACGCACGCGCATTGGGTTCTCACCACGGTCGCCATCTTCACGGCGCTTGCGCATTGGGTTCTCACCACGGTCGCCATCTTCGTGGCGCTTGCGCATGGGGTTCACTCCGCGGTCGCCACGCTCTCCACGCTCTCCACCGCGCTTGAAGCCGCCAGCACGACGTTCGCCACGCTCTCCACCGCGCTTGAAACCACCCTCGCGACGCTCTCGGCGCTCGCCACGCTCTCCACCGCGCTTGAACTCACGGCGCGGCTTGTCGTCCTTGTCACGGCGAGAATATTCTGGCTTCTCGCTGGCGCGGAACTCGGTGTTCTTGATGGTGCCGCCCTTGCGACGCATGTCGTCGAAGCTGCCGTCAAATATCACATATTCGCGCAGCTCGCACTCGATGTCGCCGTTGAGCAGCGGGTAGTGCAGAGATGCCTTGAGGCCTAGGTTGTCAATCAATTCCTTGTTGCTGCCCACGATAAGCCAGCAGTCATAGCCCATGAACACCTTCTTGAGCTTGGTGCCCAGAGTGGCGTAGAGCTGTGGTAGCTCGTCGCTGGTGAGGCGCTCGCCATAGGGAGGGTTGGTGATGAGCACGCCTTTCTCGGGTGCTGTCTCTTGCTCCTCTAGCGGCACGCGCTCCACCTCGATATATTGTGTGAGGCCCGCATTCTTGATATTGGCGTTGCTGGCAGCAACTGCCTTGCCCAGAATGTCGTAGCCGTAAATCTTGTGGTTGAATTCGCGCTCGCCGCTGTCGTCGTTGTAGATGGCGTCGAAGAGGTCGGCGTCATAGTCGGGCCACTTTTGGAACGCATATTCCTGACGATACACGCCGGGGTTGATGTTGGCAGCTATCAGGGCGGCCTCAATCAGGAACGTGCCCGAGCCGCACATGGGATCCACGAAGTTGCTCTCGCCGTCCCAGCCGCTGAGCTTGATGATACCAGCCGCCAGCACCTCGTTGATGGGCGCGTCGGTCTGTGCCACACGCCACCCGCGCTTGTAGAGAGGCTCACCCGACGAGTCGAGCGACACCGTCACATCATTGCCGCTGATGTGAACATTAAACTGGTAGTCGGGGGAGTTGAGACGAATCGAGGGGCGCTTGCCGCATAGCTCCATGAAATGGTCGGCGATGCCGTCTTTCACACGATAGGTGACAAAGCGAGAATGCTTGAACGATTCGCTATAGACGGTAGTGTCAATCGAGAACGTGCTGCTCTCGGTCATGATGTCCTCCCAATGGAACTGCTTCACCTGCTCGTAGAGGTCGTCGGCATCGGTGGAGGTGAACTTGTAGATGGGTTTGAGCACCCGCAACGCCGTGCGAAGGGAGAAGTTGGCACGGTACATCAACTCCTTGTCGCCCTTAAACGACACCATGCGGCGGCCCTGCACCACATCTTGCGCGCCAAGCGCCACCAGTTCATCACTCAACACGCCCTCCAGCCCCTGGAAGGTCTTAGCAACCATTTCAAATGTCTCGCTCATAATTGTCTCAATATGTATTTGTTATTCCACACCGCGTGAAATATTGTGCAAAATTAGTGCAAACCGAGAGAAAAACCAAAGTTTGTTTTGAGTTTTTCTGAGGTGCCGCCTAATTTATCCAAAATTACTCCTTTTTCATGAGAAACACAACACCACACAACGGAGTTTTTTCTCAAACAATTAAATACAATTGAAAACAATTCATTTTTATCCCTTGAGGCTTGATGGGCGCTGCGCTTAAAATTGAGTCGAGTTCAAATCCCTATGGGACCGCATACCACGCTTTGCGTGACTTATGCTTTTGAATCTCCTCGAGCTAAAGGTTAATTGAAAATTAAACAAACTTTTTTTGACAGGAATAACAGGAATTTCCAGAAGTTACAAGAATTTCATATTCTCTCTTGTCTCTTTTTAGACATAAGAACATAAGCAACATAAAGACAGACCTTTTTGACAGGAGTTACAAGTTTTGCCAGGAGCTACAGGAATACCTTGTTCTCTCCTGTTTCTCTTGTCTCTTTTAGACATAAGAACATAAGAACAATATGTTGCGTCTGCACAACAAAAATATTAATGTCACAAAGTCGCACCTCACGGTGCCAAAAAAGCCTCGCAAGCTCGAAACCTTTGTTATCCAATTTTTTGTACACTAATTAGACGAATTGAAACAAGTTTCAAAGACTATTGTAGACAAATAAAAAGAAATAATGATTATTTTGCTAAGAATTATTTTTTTTGTTAACTTTGTGAGCTAAAGTTTAAGTTATGGCAGAAAATTACAATAATAAGCATTGCAAGTTTTTTGACAAAGAAAAACTTGATGAAATGATTTCTAATTACCTTAATGAGATTGACTCATTTTGGGATGATGAGGAGTATAAATGGAAAGCAGCAAAACATTTCCAAGAGCACTGGAACATTGACAGTGAGAATTTTGAAGAAATGCTGAAAGATTCTACCAGTAAAGTTGAAAATCTATTGGTCTCTAGGCTCTATTATCCACTTGCTGTTTATTATGAAATTGTGAAGTCTTTTCCAGAAGAATTAAGGGAATTATTCAGAGCACTTTATGATGAAAATTTAGACATAGTTGAGCGTATCAATGCCTTTCAGCAAGGTGTTGGAGATTTATATAAAAGAACCTTAAGGCCAGGTAAAAATACGTACCAAGATTTAAGAGCAGTTAGCAATTTGTTGTGGCTTCGCTATCCTGACAAGTATTATATCTATAAATCTAGGGAATTCAAAACAGCTATTAAGAGATTGGCGAGTGAGGCTCCAAAGCTTAATGGCAAAGCAGAATGCTATCCCATGTTTTTAGAGTATATGGATGATTTGAGATCTTATTTTGTAAACACAAAATTATTCAAAGAAAAATTCTCAACACTCATTAATAATGATTCTTTGTATGCAGATAAATCATTACACACTGCAACAATTGATTTTGTTTTCTATGCAGGAAAGCGTTTTGACCCTAATATAATAACACCCTCTAATTCTTTAATTATCAATAATAACAGAGATATGGATGAGTATAACATCAAGCTATTAGAAGAATATAAATACTTTCTACTTAATTGTACTGCATTGAAAGAAAGTAGTGTTAGTAATTATACTGATTTTAAGAGACTTAATGATTGTATTAAAGAGCTAAATAATGGTTTTTTATCTGTTTTAGATTATTCTGATCCTGATGCTTTTTATCAATTGATGATTGACTTAGAAAACTTGCAATCTTATAAGGATATTAATGATGGTGGAGGCAATCAGTATTCAAATGCTTTAAAATACTATTTGCGTTTTTTGTTGGCTAGAAAATATTTCGGGACAAAATCTAAAATGTTGATAAGAAGAAATAAATTAAACAACAAACCACTACAGATTATTTATTATGGTGCTCCTGGTACTGGTAAGTCTTATGGAATAAAGAAAAACCACGGTGTGACTCGTGAGAACTCTTATCGTACTACTTTTCATCCAGACACAGATTACTCCTCTTTTGTGGGTTGCTATAAGCCAACAATGAAAGTTTTTTCTAAAAGAAATATCAGTGAAGGACAGTTGGCTAACATTTTGAAAGACAGAATTAATAATCCAAATTTTAAATATCCTTATCACAAATTTGGCTTTGACTATTGGAGAGAATTATCAAATTACACAAAGAAAGATTATGGGGAATGGATAAAACAAGCAAATGGCAAAGAGTCGTTAGCGCTTGAAATAGGAGAAGGTGAAATGCTTGGAGAGTATTCTTCAAAACGAGTTAGTGATGAGATTACTTATGAGTTCGTTCCACAAGTGTTTACTGAGGCTTATATTGCTGCATGGCGAGGTTATGCTGAGGATAGTCCTGTTTTCTTAGTAATAGAAGAAATTAATCGTGGTAATTGTGCTCAAATTTTTGGTGACTTATTCCAGTTGCTTGACAGAAATGAAATGGGCTTTAGTGATTATGAAATAAAGCCCGAAAAAGACCTACAGCAATATCTTGAAGATGAGTTTGCAGGAAACCATGAACTACCAGCTCTTGAACTAAGCGGCTTTGAGAAAGTAATTAGCGGCGAAGAACTAATACTTCCTCCTAATTTCAATATAATTGCAACGATGAATACAAGTGATCAGTCTTTATTCCCTATTGATAGTGCATTTAAGCGTCGTTGGAGTTGGCGATATGTCGCTATTAAAGATTATGAAGAAAAAAATTATCGTATTGAGGTTGATGGCATTCTTTACAAATGGTGGGATTTTGTTGCACAGGTGAATGCTAAAATTAAAGATGTCACAGAGAGCGAGGATAAGAAGATGGGTTATTTCTTTGTGCGTCCTGATAAGAAAGAGCAAGAAACAGATGAAAACGCAACCATTATCACTACCGATAATTTTGTTTCAAAAGTTTTGTTCTATTTATGGGCAGATGTTTTCAAAGACTATGCAAATGATGTAGAAAACAACATTTTCCGCAAAAAACTCGCAACACAAGAGGGTACTAAATATGTTTCCATTACTTTCTCTGATTTCTTCGATAGAGATGGAAAGGTAAACATGGGTGTTCTTAAGGCTTTCCTCTCACAATTCAATCTTGATTCTAACTCTATCTCTGAAGATGAAAATTTTGAAATTGAAGAACAATCTAGCAATACGATGACTATTACTGTCAATGGAGATGTATATGAAATTGGTGGAGCTGGTTCTGCCGAAAAAATAGTGTCAGCTTTATTAACGCTTGATAAGACTGACTTGGAACAGGTTTTCAATAGTGAACAGAATACAAAGGTTCTTAATGGACGTTGTAGATTGATTGACAATGAATTAATGCCAAGCGATGATCCTGTAATACCTCAAATTCAATCTAACGTTTATTCTCAGTATCGTAACTCAATGAAATTGATTGGTGATACAGGTTATTATGTTCAGGCGTATCCTCCACAGAGGAGAAGATTATTTGCTTTATTATCAAACGTTTTAGGCTCAAATAAGTTTAGTTTTACTGAATTGTGAGAATAATTATTGAAGAATATTCTTATCCTCGTGCAACTCTCAAGCAGTTGCTGCCAGATTTTGATTTGAACTTGCAAGATGACAAGTCACAAGTCAAAGTAGGATATGTTGGTTATTGTTATAGCTCAGCACTAAAAGATTGCGTGTTTTTCTTGCCAAAAGTTATTCTAAATGCTGAGAATAAGGTATTTGGTAAATATGACCCAGTACTCTTATTAGATCTTGATGATGCTTACCGTAAAAAAGAAATAACAAAAGAACATTATGATTTTCTTTATGGTTTGAGTGTGTGGCTTTATCGTTCAATAAAGGTTTTTAAAACAGACCCGAAGAACGAGAAAAGTGATATTGTTACTCAAAGAGTTGTATCTTATCTTGATGGTACGAAATTCAAGGTAGATTCTACTATTGTTGATATAATATTGTCGTTAATCAAATTCTATAACGACAACCAGGACTTTTTTTTGTTCATAATAAAGAACACTCATAGTGGTTACAACAAAGTTAATTGGCGTAAAACGATAGCTACACAGCAACCATTAGTACAACACAGTAAACCATTATATCTTAAGCCTGTAAACAAGAAAAAGCAGATTAACTTTGATGAGGAACTGCTTATCATTTTTTACTCAATTCTAAATTATATCAATAAGACCTATGGTTTTAGTTGCAAAGTGAATTGCAACTATGAATTGATTGACAAACAGTTATTTGAGGCCTACCGCAAGCGATTAGGAAAAAAGAGACTGCTTGAAATTAAATATAAGTATTTTAGCGACAAGTCTCAACATTTATGGAAATTATGTTATGCATTCTTTAATTGCAGTGCTCAAATATGTTCGTCAAAACAATTAGAAGATTTCTTGATTGCTAAAGATTTCAACATTGTATTTGAGGCAATAATAGATGAATTGATAGGTTCTGATGTTCCTAAAGGGTTAAAAGAACAACAAGATGGCAAGATTGTTGACCACATCTATTCCTATCCATCCCTTATGCGTCCTGAGAATATTTACTATATTGGTGATAGTAAGTATTATAAAATAGGAGCCAGCGTTGGCGAGAACTCAATTTATAAGCAATATACTTATGCTAAGAATGTGATTCAATATAACTTTGATCTCATTTTTGGAAAACAAAATGGTGGCTCTCCATTACCTTATAGAGACGATTTAACCGAAGGGTATAATATTACCCCCAATTTCTTTATAAGTGCAGATATTACAGAACCTTATTCTTACCACGAAGAACGTTTAAAGATTCGTGACAATGATAAAGACAAGCGCATGAGCAAGCAGTTTGAGAATCGCTTGTTTGACCGTGACACGTTGTGGTTGTCTCATTATGATATAAATTTCTTATATGTTCTATCATTATACGGTAGAGACAATGATCCTGCAAAAAAAATCTTTAAAGATAAGGTTAGACGCATCTTTAGGTGTGAAGTAATTGGCCTTCTAAATGGTCAATATAATTTTTATAAACTGGAATTTGAATCAACAGAAGGCAGAGAGAAATTTATAAAAGATAATTTCCGCTTTTTATTAGGAAAGTTGTATCACTATGATGGGATGTTGATATTAGCAATTGAACGCAATTGCAGAGATAAAAGCAAGATATTTAATTTAATTGATAAAGAATGTGATTTTGTTAAAAGATATAAGTTGATTTGATTTTTTTATTTAGTTATACTTAATTTGCTTGACAAAGACATCTCATGATTAGTGTGAGGCAGTTTGTTTTTTGTTGTATTTAATTGTCTGACAAAATCTGTGTCTGTCTGTTACTTGTGTCTGTCTGTTAATATTTCAAGTGCAGCGCCCATCGAGCCTCTCTCAAAAATTTGTTCTTATGTTCTTCTGTCTAAAAAGAGACAAGATAAACAGGAGAAAACAAGAAAAACATGAAACTCCTTTAACTCATGTAACTCATGTCTAAAAAAGTCTGTCTGTGATCTGTGTCTGTTTGTTGAATTTTTTTAATCGCAGCGCCCATCGCGCCTCTCTCAAAAAATTTGTTCTTATGTTCTTTTGTCTAAAAAAACAGGCGCAACCCCGATTATGCATTGTGCATTATGAATTATGCATTGAGAAAGTTCTTTTGTCTAAAAAAATCTGTCTGTCAAAAAATTGTTTTCAATTGTATGTAATTGTCTGAAAAAAATGGTAACTTTGTCGTCGTGGAGCAGGTAAACGGCCAACGATAAACCATAAACGATAAACGACCACTGACCAATGAAACAATATCTCGACTTATTGCAGCATGTGCTTGACAATGGCACTATTAAGCATGACCGCACAGGCACGGGCACCAAGAGCGTGTTTGGCTACCAGTTGCGGTGCGACCTGAGCAAGGGGTTCCCGCTGCTGACGACCAAAAAGGTGCACCTCAAGTCTATCATCTACGAACTGCTGTGGTTCCTCAAGGGCGACACCAATGTGCGCTACCTGCAGGAGCATGGAGTGAGAATATGGAACGAGTGGGCCGACGAGAACGGCGACCTGGGGCCTGTGTATGGCGGTCAGTGGCGCTCATGGCCCGACTACCACGGCGGCCACATCGACCAGATCTCGCAGATTATTGACCAGATAAAGAATACCCCCGACTCGCGCCGCATCATAGTGAGCGCGTGGAACGTGGCCGACGTGCCCACGATGAAGCTGCCGCCATGCCACACGCTGTTTCAGTTCTACGTTGCCGACGGCAAGCTGAGTCTGCAGCTCTATCAGCGTAGCGCCGACCTGTTCCTGGGCGTGCCGTTCAACATCGCCAGCTATGCGCTGCTGTGCATGATGGTGGCACATGTCACAGGCCTTGAGCCAGGGGAGTTTGTCCACACCTTTGGCGACGCGCACATCTACCTCAATCACATGGACCAGGTGCATGAGCAGCTCAGCCGCGAGCCACGCCCCCAGCCCCGCATGGTGCTCAACCCCGAGGTGAAGAGCATCTTCGACTACCAGTACGACGACTTCAAGCTCGAAGGCTACGACCCCTGGCCCCTGATCAAGGGAGTGGTGTCGGTGTAGTGCCTGGTAATCGTTTATGGTTTATCGTTGTTCGTTTATCGAAGACAGTGGTAAAATTATAATTGTAGAGAAATTATTATGACCACAAATTTCCATAACAATGATAAACAATGAACCTATTTCTTGATTTCGTGGCAATTATTCTCACATCTATCATTCATAAACGATAAACTACAAACGAATAACTACAAACGAATAACGATAAACGATAAACGAATAACGATAAACGAATAACGATAAACGAATAACGAATATGCTTTCAGCAATAGTAGCAATCGACCGCAATGGTGCTATTGGCAAGCAGGGGCAGCTGCTGTGCCACTTGCCTGCCGACATGCGACATTTCAAGGAGACCACTATGGGGCACTCCATCGTGATGGGGCGCAAGACCTTTGAGTCGTTCCCGAAGGGCGCGCTGCCTGGGCGCCAGAACATCGTCATCACCCGCAACCGCGACTTCGCTGCCGAGGGCGTGACAGTGGTCCACAGCGTTGACGAGGCACTGGCTGCAGTCACCATGGAGGGCGAGGTGTTCATCATCGGCGGCGAGCAGATCTATAACGCCACCTTCCCGCTGGTAGGCACCATCCACCTCACCGTCATAGACCATAAGTTCCGTGACACCGACGCCCACTTCCCCCGCATCGACATGCGCTCATGGACAATCATCAGCGAGGAACCACACCCTGCCGACGACCGCAACCCTTATCCCTACATGTTCATGACCCTAAAGCGCAAGCGCTTGCCACGAAAGGGGAAATAAACCAATTAACGAGCCAGTAGTCTATTTTATAAACGGTTTTATATTAAGTTAAGATGATGAAGAAGTTTATTTGCTTTTTATTTTTGATCGTTGCTATAGATACTATGGCATTTGCAAATGAAGTGAACAACAGGTCTTCATTTGCAAAAAACGCCTCACTTCAGGCATGTGTCAAGGGCGACAATCTGTATGTGGCGTTTGCTGATAATAATGGTTATGAGATTTGCTACTGGTTCTGTCCTACAATGGCGAACAAACTGTTCACATTTCATAGTGTAGGGTACCGCAAGACAAAAGCTTTTTCTCCATCGGTTGAGGGAATTGCTACAGACAGCAAAATGACTTGGCTCAACTCGGCTACTAGCGACAACATTGGAGCTATTTATATGAAAAAAGGAGGTTGGCTTGGTGGCAACCACCTCGTAGATAACATACGCACCGCTGTGACAAAGAGCGTGAAAATCATGGCCGACGATTATGCTCTAACAGAAAGCAATGGCCGTGTGAATTGCCATCAAGTTACTGTGGTTGTGGAGAATGACATTCTTGACCCTTCGAGTGCTGTAACAGCATCTGGCACCTATAGCAAAAAGATGCTCACGGAAACTGTGCATTACAAAATCACAGAAAACACTATCGAGGTGACTTTATATCACTCTTTTGCCAAAGGTGTTGCCAACACGATAAACAGATATTATGGTATGCAGTCGATGTTTAGGGGCGAGGATAAAATCATGACGCCACGTGGACCATATACCGATTTTACCATCAAGGACAAAGTTAACTCTTTTAATAACACCTATTACCCTAAATTTGACCGATTCATAGAGATGAACTCGGCCAATGGATGGTGCCAGGCATCACACCTGCTTGCCGATGGAATTGGCGACCATCGCTATGTGGGCAATAAAAACAACTTTATTACCACCGAATATAACAAGAACTACCATGTTCTCATCATGAATATGCCAGTGAATGAAGGCACTTCTTATATGTGGCGTGGCGTGTATTCTTGGTTCCGCCCTTTAGTGAATAATAAAAAAGTTTTGGTTTATGCTTCGGTGCTAAATGGCAAGAAGGTGCTATATATCGATGCTAAGCGTGCTTGCAACACCACATTTACATTACCCGAAAATTGGGTAGGCAAAGGCAAGAAAGTGCAAATAGCAAAAACTGATAAAGGCCTGAAATTGAGTGTTGATTCCCGTTCTCGAGTAAGAGTGACTGCCACCCAAGCAGCTTCGGGTATATTAGAATGTGATTAAGCTAGTGTGAGTTTGACGAGTTATTATGCTTGTCGTGAGTGTTTACAGCTCCCCTTCTAAGACATTAGAGGGGGAGCTGTCGTAGCATACATTATGCAATGTGCATTATGAATTATGCATTCATAAAATTATCTCACGATGAGCACTTTGGTGGTGCCGGCGCCTGAACCGTCGGCTTGTGAGGCGATGATGGTGTAAACGCCCGTTGGCACGTAGTCGCCGTTGTAGTTGCATCCGTCCCACGACACCATGCCGCCAGTTGACTTGAGCGATCGGATTACGTTGCCCGATGGGTCGGCAATCTTCACGAGGGAGTTCTCCATGAGGCCTGTGATGTTGATGGGACCGCCATAGTCGGGTCGCACGGGGTTAGGATAGGCGTAGATGTTGCTGTAGTTGGCCTGTCCTGGTGTGGCGTCGCTCACATACTCGGCAACACCAAAGGGTGTGGTTACAAATACCGCATTTCCTGTTTGGTCGCAGCACACCTGATAGATTTGGTTGGAGCCCAACACGCTGTTGCTGGCATTGAAATTCTTGAGTACCTGCTGTCCGTCGGCGCTCACGAGGAACAATCCCGACTCGTTGGTGCCTATCCACTTGCGGTTAGCGCCATCTACTGCGATGCAGTTGATGGTCTGTCCGTCGAGCAGATAGTCGGCAAGGTTGGTGCCGTCGTTGCGTGGCACCTTGATGTGTGTGACGTGGAAACCAGGCTCAAAGGCCTTGCTGGGATCGAAAGCAATCATTCCCGATGTAGTGCCCATCCACACCATGCCGTTGTTGTCGGCGGTGAGCGCGCGAATGTCATACCACGCCATGTTCTTGCCATCCTGATCGGGGAGCGTTCCCGATGCAAACGAGATGCTATGCTTTACTGAGAGGTCGCTGTTGTTATCCCAAATCACGATAGGCTTCTGGTAATGTCCGCAAGCAGCCACCTTGGTGTCGCCTGCTCCAATGGTAAACTGCGTCCTTTTGAAGCTGCTGTGGTTTACGTTGCTAATGTGCTGGGTTTTGTTGTAGATAAAGTCTTGTGCGGTGAGTTTTGTCTTGGTCTGCTTCGATGGTGTGAGCACGCGCACTGGGTTCTCTTCGTCGGTGGTCTGCAGGATCCACAAGTTGCCTTGGGAGTCAAATTGCAGAGCCGGCATACGAGTCTTCTTGATAAACCCACATTCCTCGCCCACATAATTTGCCACAAACTTGCCATCAGTGACTTTGAAAATTCCCTTCTTGCGGGTACTGAAATAATAGGTATTGGACTCGTTGGGCGAGAACACAAACCATTGTGGGCAGAAGCTGCCCTCGCCATCAGGCTCTGGCATATCCTCGGGGGTGATGTCATCCCATAACACTCCGTCGAAGGTGTTGAACTGCGTCTTGTTAGCGAGCGTGAAATTGATATCTTTGTCGAGGATGTTGTCGAGGATGGCATTGTCACTAGTGCTGGTGAGAACAAGTTCTTCATTTTCAATATCGTAAACCATCCAGAATGGTATCTTAGAGATAGAGATGGCATTTGGCACCACATTGTCGGTGATAGTGCTACCGCTAGTGTGATGCAGGCCTTCCTCATCAAGGTACCACATGTTGTCGCCACTCTCGAGAGAGGAGTAGATGCCTGCGCCCTCGTGACGAACAGCCTCGCCACCACTGGCATTGGTGGTGTAGTAATAGTCGGCATCGTCAAAGCTCACTACATATCCGCCATCGCGCAACTTGTGCACTGCGGTGGGCTTGCCGGCTGCCACCTGCGACTTGGTGAAGGCGAGTTTGTCGCCCTCTACAGTTACCGTCACCAGGCTCAGCTGGTTTTTGTCAAGCACAAAGAATTGGTTGGATGCGATGGGCACCATAGGTCCCACTAGTCCCAGCTTTTCAGATTTGAAGTCGCTCATCTGCTGGATGTGCTTTGAGGCAGGGGCGTAGTAATAAGTTCCCTCATGGCTCACTATCAGGTAGTCGCCAAGTATCATGGCGCTGTTCATCGCCATGTCGGAGATGAAAGACGACACCACCTCAAGCTTGTTGTCGTTGTAAATCACGAATCCAAAATCGGTGGCCACAACAGCTCTGTTGCCACTGGCGAATGTTATGTCGTTGATGGTTTTAGAGGCAGCAATATCGGCATTCTTGATGTCGCTCATATTGCTAATATTGTCATTTTTCATGTTTATTACATCGATGTTGGAGTTTTGGTACACCACCATGATGTAGTTTTTCTCTTGGTTATAGTAAATGTTCTTTACTCCCAAGTCGCTAAGGTAGTTGGCGCGATTTAAGTGCTCATTCTCTTGAGTGTCCTTGTCATAGCGATATAGGTTGTCGCTTGCAAGATAAAAAACGGCATCGCCAACATCTATGCAGTTGGCAATATTATCACCCGAGAACATGGGGTGTAGAATCCACTTGCCATAGTCGCTTTGCGCCTGCGCCACCATTGTCACGAGCGCTATTACCAGTGTGATGATATGTTTCATTATTATTTTTTTTTCGGGAATAGAGTGTGGGGGATTGTGGTCGGTTCTTAACCCTGACCTCTAACTGTTATTTGATGACTGCAATCTTTGCTAATGGTTTGCCAGTGGTGCTTGGTGTGTGACCTTGTGCGGCATAGACCTTGTAGATGCCAGTAGGTAGTGGAGTTCCATTGCTTTTGCATGCATCCCACATTGCGATGCCCCCAGTAGATTGAAGGACAGCAACCTTAGTACCAGCTGCATCGGTGATGGCCACAAAGGAATTGTCCATTAAACCCTTTATGGTGACATAGCCAGTGAACGATGACTGCACGGGATTAGGATAGACTAAGACGTTGCTGTAGTCGGATGCCGAGGGTGTTACGTCGCAGAAGTATTCAAGCACGCCAGTAGCAGTGACAACGAGAACCGAATTGGTAGAGGGGTTGTAGCACACGCTGTAAACCTGGTCGTTTGGCATTGGGCTGTTGGTTTTGTCGAAATGTTTGATGATTTCGGAACCATCGGCACTTACCAGATAAATGCCATTAGTGTTTGTGGCTATCCACTTGCGGTTTTGGCTATCGACACTTATGCAGTTGACTTGAATGCCTTCGAGGAGTACCTCATTCACTGTAGTTCCTTCATCAACACTAACCTTAATGCGGTTGATATGGAAGTCGGGATCGAAAGCCTGTCGTGGGTCAAAAGAGATGACTCCGCTCACAGTGCCAATCCAAATCATGCCATCATTGTCGGCTTTGATATATACCCATCCATAGGTAGAATAGTATTTGTTGTCCTGATCGAAGAAAGATTCAAAGACTTTGTACTGCTTGAGGCTCAAATTTTCGTTGTTGTTCCAAATGATGAGCGGGTCGTTGTAGTTACCTGCCGAAAACACCTTAGTGTCACCAGCGCCAATGTCGAATGTCATTCGTTTGAAGCCTCCATCAGAACCAGTGTAGCACGAATGCCCCAAATTATTGGTAACGAAGTGTGAACTAGTGACCTGGCTGAGAAGCTGGTTTTGAGCACTGATTGCTGCCACATCGACATTAGGGTTGCGAGGCTGTGCCATCCACAGATTACCTTTAGAGTCAAATTTAATAGCAACTGCACGGTCGCTGATGGGGGCATTACTTGGACCATAAAGTGACACAACGTTGCCGTTTTGTACTTTTGCCACACCAGCATTTCTGCGATAACAGAAGAAATAGGTGTCGGGCTCATTGGGTGACACTTCAATCCAGAAGTTACCGCCATTTTCTAAATAATTAGGCGTGGGGTACTTGTGCCACAATGTGCCGTCCCAGTAGTCTATTTCGGTGCCAGTGGTTCCATCATATAGTTCTAGAATGCGGTTTTCGGCAGTACGGCTTAGCAGCATGCGCTGCTGGTAGGGGTCGTAGGTGGTCCAATATGCCCTTGCCTTGATAGAAATGCCGTTAGGATTGATTGCATTGCCCATAACACCATTCACACTATGCACGAGTCCATTCTGGTTCATTATCCACCAGTTGCCATTCTCGTGAGAGGTGTAAATACCATTGCCGCTATGACGTGTAGCATTGCCTCCGTTGCTGTTAAATGTGTAGTAAAATCCCTGGCTAGAATTAAAGTTGCTGGCCACAAATCCGTTTGGGTATTTCTGTATAGAAGTTGGCACATTCTCAACTATCTGTGTTGGTGTAAATGAGAGTGTTCCATCACTATTGGCAGTTGTCTGAACAATATAAAATGCCGCGTTAGTAGATAAGAAGAAATGATTGCTGTTAATGGGATAGATAGTGCCTTTTCCCACGGTATTGGCAGCTTGTTTATACTTACTTACGGTCTCGGCTGGATCGCTAATCGGGCAATAGTAAAACTTGCTGGAAACACTCATAATTTTGTAATTTCCAACTTGCGCTAGCGATGACACTGTAAAATCGTAGTACCTAACCTCTAGAACTCTAAAAGTTTCATCCTCGATAGTGATGTATCCAAATGAGGTGGCAACATAGGTAACTCCATCACCAAATGATATATCATTAATAATCTTAGTACCCTCTGTATTGGCACTGTTAGGATTGGCTTTAGGCATAACCACATCTTTTATCGCGCTCACGTTTACGACAGTGCCATCGCCCTTGATAATGTCAATGTTGCAGTTGTCATAGGCAATGAAAAGATAATCTTTGTCGTAGTTGTAGTAGATTTGCTTTATGTTCACATCGTTGATAGCGCTATTGGCATCAACGCAGGTGTTGCTTTGACTTGCCTTGTCGTAGCAGAATAAGCTGCCGCTTACTAAATAATAGACTTTATCTCCCACATCTACACAATTGGTGATTTTCTCATCAACATAGAAGGGATGTATCTTCCACTGACCTGAGCCTATCTGGGCACTGGCAATAATAGTTACTAGCGAGAATACTAGAGTAAAAAGGCATTTGCGAATCATACTATATCTTTTTTATATTTTCTTGTTTTATATATTTTATATATAACGACAGAAATAGCATTAAAATTGTATAAGTGGCAAAATCACACATAAAAAACAGAGCTCCAATGCTGGAACTCTGTATTTTTTGATGAATTGGAAGAAACGGTGTGTGGCAATTACCACGCGTCACGATTATTATTTGATGACCGCAATCTCGATCAACGGTTCGCCGATAGTAGTTGTGTTGCCTTGTGAGGCATAAACCTTATAAATGCCAGTGTCAACTCTCACACCATTCTCATCACAGGCATCCCAAAGGGCTATTCCGCCGTCCGAGACCATAGTCTTTACAACATTGCCGTCTATGTCGGTAATCACTACGTTAGAATTGTCCATCAGACCATTAATGGTGACCATGCCGGTGTAATCGGGTTCTATAAGCTCTGGGTATGCATACACGTTGCTGTAGTCGTTCTCGGCTGGGGTAACATCGGGGAAATATTCCACAATGCCAAGAGGAGTGACCATCACTACTGAATTTGTGGCACGGTTACAGCACACGCTGTAAACCAGGTCACTAGGCAGTGGGCTATTGCTCGAGTCGAAATGCTTGTAAATCTCTGAACCATCAGGGCTCACGTAATATACCCCCGAGGTTTTAGTAGATATCCACTTGTTGTTGGCAGCATCTACATCAATCCATGTGACAAAAATACCATCGAGGAGAATGCCGTTAGCATCTACGCCTTCATTCTTGGTGAATTTAATGCGGTTAATGCGGAAGTCTTCGTTGAATGCCTCTCGCGGGTCAAGCGATATTACACCAGTCTCTGAACCTAGCCACAAGATGCTGTCGTTGTCTGGTCTAATACACATCCAGTAGTAAGCTGTATAACCTTTGTTATCCTGGTCAACCAATGAATTGAAAGTTTTATATTGGTTGAGGCTCAAGTCGTCGTTGTTGTTCCAGAAAACAAGTGAAGCTCCATAGTCACCAGCTGAGAACACCTTAGTGTCGCCAGCGCCAATACCGAAGGTGATGCGCTTGAAACCAGCACTATAGCAAGCGCCGCCCATGTCGTTGATGACAAATTTGGATGAGTCAACCACGGTGAGCAGCTGATTCTCTGGTGATATTGCAAAAGCATCAATGTTGTTAGCACTGCGCGACTGAGCTGCCCATAAGTTGCCTTTTGAGTCAAAATTAAGAGCTACGCAACGAGTGGCGTATGGACTGTTTGAGGCATAATATCTTGTCACAACTGTGTTGTTTTGAACCTTGCATATGCCAGAAGTTGTACGGCAACAGTAGTAGTAGGTGTTTGGTTCGTTAGGCGAAGGTACTAACCATGAGTTAGCAGCATTGTTAGGAGCGTTTGATGGAGTGATGTTGCTCCACTCGACTCCGTTATAGGCGTTTATTTCGGTCTTGGCACCGTTATTAGCATCTTGAAGGATGGTGTTATCGGTAGTTCGGCACACTAGCACGCGCTGTTGCATGGGGTCGTAGGTGCTCCAATAGGCGTTGGTGCTGATGCTCACACCGTTGGGGGTGACATTTTCTCCTGCCACACCAGCAACAACATGAGTTAGTCCATCGGCACCAAGAGTCCACCAGTTGCCTTCCTCTTGGCTCGACATTAGTTTGTTGCCTGTGACTTTGGCAAATGTGCTTCCATCAGCAACAATGGTGTAGTAGTAATTCTTGGCTCCAAAACTTGCCACAAAACCACCAGGATATGGCTGAACAGTAACTGGTTTGGCAGCCACTACTTGCTTAAAAGTGAAATTCAGTGTGTCAACACCCAAGCTATCGGTGCCATGCCCAATGGTTACAATTTGGAAAGTGGCACTACACGAAAGGAAGAACTTGTTGTCATTGATGGGGTAAATGCGTCCGTTGCCCTTCTCGTTAGTAACTTGCTTGTGCCAACCTATTGCCTCAACCTGCTCATCGCTATTGCAGTAGTAGAACTTTCCATTAAGGCTCATAATCTTGTAGGTTCCCACTTCGGCAACCGATGCCACATTAGTGTTATAGTTGCGTACTTCCTTGATGTCGAATGTCTCATCATCGAGCAACACATATCCAAAAGAAGTGGCGATATACATCCTTCCGTTGCAGAAGTTCACATCGTTGATTGTCTTTGCATTATTCATGACCACTTCTTTGATGACAGGAACGTTTGTTGTCTCTCCATCAGCATTGATGATGTCAATATTGCAATCAGAATAAGCGACAACAAGATATTGTTTCGCGTAGTTGTAATAGATTTGGCTGATCTTCACACCATTTAGAAGATTGTTGACATCAAGCGCACTGTTGCTCTGAGTCTCCTTGTCATAGCAGAAAAGGCTGCCACTAGTCAGATAATAAACTTTATCGCCGGTGTCAATGCAGTTTGATGCGGTGGAACCAACGAAATAGGGATGGATTTTCCATTGTCCTGCACCAAGCTGGGCGCTTGCCAGCAATGGCAATGCCAAGAAAATCACCAAGAATAATTTTTTGATCATATCTTCAATGTTTTGTTTTGCAGTTTTCAAGTTAAGGTGATTATGCAATGCACCTTAACACATATAACGATATAATCGTGCAAAAATTGTGTGGGCGATCAATAGCTTAGGTCTTTTTCCACTTTGTTGCCTGGAGAATTGACAAATGCGAGCTTACACCACTGTCCAGCCACACTGCTCTCATATCGAAGATAGTTCTTGTTGTTTTCAAGAAAAAATGTCACGTCAACCTGTCCGTTATACACACTCTCCTTACCACCAAAAGCCGATATTTTGCCTTTCTTCTCCTGAATAGTGATTTTGTCGTCAATTATTGTGACAATGAGGTTTACTGTCTCGCCATCACACAATAACAAGCCTTCGCGCTCAATAGTCACCGAGCCGTTATCATTGGCTCTGAGCTTGAGCTTGCTGACGCCCTCCTGCTGCGACGGAGTAAGATTGAGCGGACTAATCACAGAGCTAGCTGGGGCTGTCTTCTTCTGCCTTACGAAGAGCCCCACAAATGCCATTGCTAAAAAGAATGCTATGGTATAAAATTCAATTGATGTAAAGTCCATATTTCAACATGCCAAAGTTAGGAATAATCTTTGAATAATCTTTATTTTTTACCCAAAAAGTCTTTTTCTTTCTATTTTCCTTGATTATCTTTTGCAAAAAACTTACCAAAAAATTACAACCACCAAAAATAATATTGCAAATTTTGGATAAATTAGGCTGCACCTCTGAAATAAAAATGAAAAAAACTGCGCTTTTCATTTTGTATTTCTCTCGACTTGCACTAATTTTGCGCTCTGTAAGATATGAAAAACCTTAATGACATAAAGCTTTTTATTGGTGACGAACTTGCCCAGCTCAACACGATTATTGAAGAGGCTCTCACAAGCGACAACCAATTAATGAACTCTATAGTCTTTAATTACCTGAAAGTTAAAGGCAAACAGCTTCGCCCAATGCTCACGCTCATTAGCGGTAAGCTCATGGGTGGGATAAATCGTCAGGTGATAACGGCAGGTGCCGCCATCGAGATATTGCACAACGCATCGCTCATCCACGATGATGTTATCGACGACAGTAAGGAGCGACGCGGAAACCCCACTATCAACGGTGTGTGGACCAACCATATCGCTGTCCTCGTAGGCGACTTCTTCGTGAGCAAGGCATTGGTATGTGCCGTTGAGACTGGCAATAAAGACATCTTAAAAGTGCTTGCCACGCTAGGTGCCGACCTCTCGCTGGGAGAGGTAAATCAGTATGACATAGCTCGAAACCACACCATAACCGAAAACGCCTATTTTGAAATCATCAACAAGAAGACAGCCTCGCTGTTTGCTAGTTGTGTGGAAGTGGGCGGAATAGCGGCAGGCGCCACGAAGGAGAATCTTGAGGCTATCAAAGAGTTTGCGCGACTGCTAGGCCTCTGTTTCCAGATTAAAGACGACACGTTCGACTATTTTAAAGACCCTGTTGTTGGCAAGCCCACAGGCAACGACTTGCGCGAGGGCAAAGTCACGCTGCCGCTTATATATGCCCTATTACTCAACGACCGTCCAGAGAGAGATTATATGCTTGATTTGCTCAACCAACCCAATTACAGCGAGAGCGATATCGAGTGCCTCGTGGAGTGGGCCAAGGACTGTGGTGGCATCGACTACTCTTACAATAAGATGCATGAGCTCTATGAGAAAGCCACAGTGCTTCTTGACGAGTATGGCGACAACGAGTGCACTCAGGCACTGAAGTCGATTTTCCAATATATCATCGAGCGAAATAAATAACTGAGAGGCAAGTGTTAAGTTTTTAAATGCTTGACTGTGAACATTGAACTATTAATTGAGAACTTTAAATATTATGAACAAAGTAATCATCATTGGCTGTGGCGGTGTGGGAACCGTAGTGGCACACAAGTGCGCTAAAAATCCTGACGTGTTTAACGAGATAGTAATCGCTTCAAGGCACAAGGCTAAATGCGATGCCGTGGCTAAAGCGATTGGTGCGCCTAACATCACCACCGACGAAGTGGATGCCGACAGCGTGGAGCAGTTGGTTGCTTTGTTCAAGCGTCATCAGCCCAAGTTGGTCATCAACGTGGCATTGCCTTATCAGGATCTTACCATAATGGACGCATGCTTGGAGTGCGGGGTAAACTACCTCGACACAGCCAACTATGAGCCACGCGATGAGGCGCATTTTGAGTATAGCTGGCAATGGGCTTACCGCGAGCGCTTTGAGAAGGCTGGATTAACAGCTATTTTGGGCTGTGGCTTTGACCCCGGAGTGAGCGGAGTTTATACTGCACGAGCAGCTAAGCATCACTTCAAAGAGATACACTATCTCGATATCGTAGATTGTAACGCTGGCAACCATGGAAAGGCATTTGCCACCAACTTCAACCCCGAAATCAATATTCGCGAGATAACCCAAAAGGGACGCTACTACGAGGACGGCAAATGGGTGCAGACTGGCGCTCTCGAGATTCATAGGCCCCTAACTTATCCTGAGATAGGTCCACGCGAGAGCTACCTCATGTATCACGAGGAACTTGAGTCACTGGTAATCAACTACCCAACTATCAAGCGCGCTCGCTTCTGGATGACATTTGGAGAGGAATACCTCACCCACCTGCGTGTTATTCAAGACATTGGCATGGCACGCATCGACCCCGTGATGTACCAGGGAATGGAAATCGTGCCTTTGCAGTTCCTCAAAGCTGTGTTGCCCAATCCACAAGACCTGGGTGAGAACTACACCGGCCAAACCAGCATTGGTTGTCGCATTAGTGGCATTGGCAAGGATGGTAAACCTTTGACTTATTACATATACAACAACTGCGATCATCATGCCGCATTTGAGGAGACTGGTATGCAGGCTGTTAGCTACACAACTGGCGTTCCTGCCATGACAGGTGCCATGATGTTCCTCAAGGGACTGTGGTGCAAGCCAGGCGTGCACAACGTGGAAGAGTTCGACCCCGACCCATTCCTCGAAGTTCTCAACGAGCAAGGCTTACCCTGGCACGAGCAATTCAACATCGACCTTGAGTTGTAAAATCAACTACTGAGTATATAAATAAATCAGCCGCCAGAACTAGTTGGCGGCTGATTTGTTTTTTGTCTTTGTGAATAATTTAGATGCCGAAGGCCTTACGAATCTCATCCACATAGTCGAGTTTCTCCCATGTGAAGAGTTCTACCTCGATAGTGCGGTCGCCTTCATAGAGCGACTTGAAGTGTTTGGTAATGACTTGTGGCTTGCGACCCATGTGTCCGTAGGCTGCAGTCTCCTGATAGATGGGGCTGCGGAGCTTAAGGCGCTTCTCGATGGCGTAGGGTGTCATCTTGAAGATGTCGTTCAACTTGTTGGCAATTTCGGCGTCGCTCATCGCCACGTGGCTGGCACCGTAAGTGTTGACATATAGGCTTATGGGCTCAGCAACGCCAATGGCATAGGACACTTGCACAAGTATCTCGTCGGCTATACCGGCGGCCACTGCGTTCTTGGCGATGTGTCGGGCTGCGTAGGCAGCACTGCGGTCCACCTTGCTTGGGTCTTTACCGCTGAAGGCGCCGCCACCGTGTGCTCCGCGTCCTCCATAAGTGTCAACGATGATTTTGCGGCCTGTAAGACCTGTGTCGCCATGAGGTCCGCCAATCACGAACTTGCCAGTTGGGTTAACATGAAGGATGAGTTTGTCGTCAAAGAGTCTCTTCACATTATCAGGAAGTTTCTCGATAACTCGAGGCAGCAAGATAGTGTTGATGTCGTTACGTATGCGTTGCAACATCATCTCGTCGGCCTGCTCTTGAGTGGTGTTAGCATCGGGCTTGACGAAGTCGTCATGCTGGGTGCTGATGACGATGGTGTGGATGCGCACTGGGCGGCGTGTCTTGTCGTCATATTCCACTGTCACCTGGCTCTTGGCGTCGGGGCGCAAATAGGGTATCAGTTTGCCCTTGCGCAGGGTGGCGAGTTCACGCAGCAGCAGATGTGCCAAGTCGAGCGTCAATGGCATGTAGTTGGGTGTCTCGTTGCAGGCATAGCCAAACATCATCCCCTGGTCGCCAGCGCCTTGTTCTTCGCTGGTGGCACGATCTACACCGCGGTTGATGTCGCCGCTCTGCTCATGAATCGCAGAGAACACACCGCAAGAGTCGGCGTCAAACTTATACTCACTCTTGTTGTAGCCAATGCCACTAATTACTTGTCGTGTAACCTCCATCAGGTCGATGTAGGTTTTGCTTTTCACCTCACCGGCAATCACTACCTGACCGGTTGTGACAAGAGTCTCACATGCCACACGGCTGTGAGGGTCGAATGCAAGGAAATGGTCAAGCAGCGCGTCGCTGATTTGGTCGGCAACTTTGTCGGGATGTCCTTCCGACACCGATTCACTGGTAAACAAATAGTTCATTTTTCCAAATTGTGTTTAATGTGGAAAAACGCTAAGATGCTGTGAAAGATTTGAGGGATAATTCGCAGTTTTAGCATTTTTTTTAGTGGTTGCAAGCAGCCAAATTTTTCCACTGGGTTAATAAAATTTCTATAAAAAAGGGGGCTATACCCCAATTGCGGATGCAAAGGTAATGTTTTTTTCTGAATAGCAACTATTTTTTTGTGAGAAAAACATTTGCATCTATAAAAATACTATCAAAAGCCCTTGTCGCTCATCACGGCATTCCACACGGCATTAGCGAGGGTGCGGTTGTCGTCATCTTCGCTACATTCCCAGTACATAAGGCCCCGAAGGCCTTGTTCACGAGCCCATTGGCCTTTGATAGCAATACTGCGGGCATTGTCGTAGGAACCAAAGAATACTCCATTGAGAGTGACATAAGGAGTGCTCGCCGTGTTGCTCCAATTATCGATATTGTACTCGCTTGGCAGCGAAGCGAGCTGACGATAGTCAATTACTGAGTTAGCTCCATCCCACGCATGTCGCACATAAAATGGAATCCCTAGCACAATCTTGTTCATAGGGAATCCTGCCTGCTGATAGGCATTAATTGCGCGTTGGCAGTCCCAATAGGAAGCGGGATGACTAATTGCCGAGTGAAAATGTGGGGCAGCATCCATGTCGTAGGTCATAAGGTTCACGAAGTTGACATAAGGTTCTACTGCAGCTATGTCGATATATTTGTATCCTCCAGCTGTGACTTGTTTATCCATAACATATCCAGCGAATGTGAGAAGGTAGCGGGCGCCTAATGTTTCCCGCAGTTGCTTCATGAGCAATACGTGGTTTTGGGTGTCGATGGCGGGATTGCATGCCGCTCCACTCCATGAGAGGCCAGGAAACTCCCAATCGAGGTCGATGCCGTCAATACCCCATTGCTGGCAAAAGGCTAGGCAGTCTTGTGCAAAGCGACGTCGGTTATCGTCGCTGGCAGCGATAGCCGAAAATCCTCCATCCTGATAGTTGTCGGAGTTTGTCACGGTGTGCGAGAACGAAAGGCAGATTTTCAAGTCGGGGTTGTCGTGCTTAAAGGCGACAAGTTGGCGCAGGATGCTAGTGTTGCCGTCATCCTGAAGTTTAAACCTTTGATAAATGCCATTTTGCACATACACTTCGGCGAAGGCATAGTTGATGTGAGTGACAATGAAAGGGTCAGGGAGGCGATTGCCGGCATAGAAAGGGCAATAGGCGACCACCACAGGCTGTTGTGGCTCTGGATCGCTCACAATGCCAAGCATCACGTTGTAGATGAGAGTGATATCGGCAGCAGTCACAACCCCGTCACGGTTCACGTCGGCAGTGATGATGTAGCCATTGTAGTTGCCAAGCATCACATCATAAACCGCTGTAATGTCGGCAGCTGTGACCGCTCCATCGTGGTTCACGTCGGCAAGGCCAGCATGAGCTGCTAGCGCAATAACGGTTGTTGATATTGTCAAAAAGAATTTCCTCACCAATCAAAGATTGAAAAGAGTTTTTATCAAGTCGCCTCGGATGAGGATGTTGCTAATGGTCCATGCCTCTTGCTGCTGTTTCAGTAGTGGCGAGGTGCCGAAGGTGTCGTCGGTTGATTCGGCAGACGAGGTTACAGTGTGGCGCAGCAGGCTGTGTCCCAATCCTTTCCATGGATAGTCGTTGAGGCCCATCACGTCAAGAATAGTTGGGTAGATATCAATTTGTCCCACGGGACCATCGATGAGTTTGCCGTCAGCGCCATTAATAACGATAAACACGCACTCGTTGCCGATTTTGCTCAGTGCTGGGCGTCCATTAGGGTCGTCATCCACAGGCTCGCTATGATCGCTGGCGATTACTATCACGCTATTGTCGTAGAGTCCCGACTTCTTGATGTTCTCAAGGAAGATGCCCAGTTGCTGGTCGAAGTAGTGCGTCTTTTCAAGATAGTTTCGCACGGAGAGTGTGTATTGCTTGCTTGCCGATATCCAGGTGGGATACTCGAAGTCGTAGTCGTAAGGGCTGTGCATCACTCCTGTAAAGAGTTGTGCCATAAAGTTGCCTCTTATGTTGGGCAGATATTTGGCTGCAAATTCCATCACAACCTTATCAATTACAAAGTCACTGGTTTCGAGTTGGGCTTTTAGTTCGGGCTGGTGGTAGAGAGTGTCAAAACCGTAGGTAACTGACATGTTTTCCACGTTCCATAGGCTGGCTTCGTCACCGCAGATTTCCACTGCCTTGTAGCCGCGCTTTTTCAGAGCCTTGACGAGCGATGGGAAACTGCGGTTGCTGTATTCCATTGCCACTGATCGGTCGAGTAAGGGTAATAGGCCGGTCTGATACATGAATTTGCCATCGCTGGAGCGGCCGTTCTTGGCTTGCGAAATCACATTCAGGCACACGATATTGGCAGTGTCGGCAGCCAAAGCATTGAGAGTTGGGGTGACCGGCTTGCCGTCGATATCGAGGTTTACCGCCCACGCGTTGAGCGACTCCACCATAATGAAGATTAGGTTGGGACGCTCTATCGCTGTCTTGTAGTTGTTGTCGGTGTAGGCAGGGCAGTTTTTCTTGATAAAAGTCTCGGCTAGTTGCTTGTCGGCATCACTAACTCCAGTGTCGATGCTGTTGATGAGCGAGAAGATGGCATAGCTCATCACTCCGTTGTGCATGATATAATTAAGGTGACGCCCGCCAAACTTGGTATAGCGAGATGTGAATGCGTCTTGTAGATCTTTGTAGTTTTGACGGTTAGTGAGATAGATGCTGGTGGTGATGAGCAGGCGTAGCACCACAAAAATTCCTATGCTAGCGGCAAACATCCACCAATGGCGCGTTGCCGTTTTGTCGCTAGTTGTTTTTTTGCGTTTTAGCCACCAGTGGTAGGCGTGCAGTAGCACAGGCATAAGCAGCACCATCAGCGATTTCTTGGTCACTGCCCCTAAAGTGCTCTTGATGAGTGTGCCCGACACGTTCTTAAAGAGCAGGAACGATGAGAAAGGCATCACATCGCGGTAGGTGGGGTAGTAGAGCAGTTGTGCGAAACTCCACATTGCCACTAGCCATAAAATAATAAAGGTGTAGGTGCGTCGGTGCTTAATCACCCAGCACGGCGCAAGCAGCAAGATGGCATCGGCGAGGTGGTTGAAGAAAAACTTAGTAAGCGGCTGCTGCGACAGCGATCCAAACATACTGCGCGTTATCGTGATGCTCACCATCGAGAGCATCACAATAATCACAACGGCGGCGAGAATATAAAACGCCGCCGCAGGATTTAGGATATGTTTCTTTAGTTTAATAGTAATATCGCGCCATTGGCGCAAACTTATCACTTAACACTTAAAACTTAACACTTATTTTTGGCGTTTTCAACCCAGTTTTTCACGTCGTCGGGCATGGGGTTCTTGTAGCCGAGTTTGTATTTCTTGTTGATTTCAAGCAGGTCTTGGAAGAGCTTGCCAGGCTTCTCGAGAGCGCCAAGGGCCTCAACAGTGAGGATGCCGGCCTTCTGGATGGGTGCCACCCACTCGGCGGGAACACCAATGGCGGTGAAAGCCTCTTCCTTGTCGCGGTGTTGCACCTTCTCGGGACGCATCTGTGGGAAGAGCATCACGTCTTGAATATAGCTGTTGCCAGTCATGAGCATGGTGAGGCGGTCGATGCCGATGCCAATACCACTCGTTGGAGGCATGCCATATTGCAGTGCGCGCAGGAAGTCTTGGTCGATTACCATTGCCTCGTCGTCGCCCTTGTCGGCGAGTCGCATTTGCTCCTTGAAGCGCTCCTCTTGGTCGAGTGGGTCGTTGAGCTCGCTGTAGGCGTTGGCAACCTCCTTACCGTTTACCATAAGCTCGAAGCGCTCAGTGAGACCAGGCTTGCTGCGGTGCATCTTGGTGAGAGGTGACATCTCCACTGGATAGTCGATGATGAATGTGGGTTGGATGAAAGTGCCTTCGCAGGTCTCGCCGAATATCTCGTCGATGAGCTTTCCCTTACCCATGGTTTCGTCAACCTCGATATTGAGTTTCTGTGCAACTTCGCGAATCTGTGCCTCGTCCATGCCGTTGAGGTCGTAACCTGTCTTCTCCTTGATGGCGTCGAGGATAGGAAGGCGGCGGTAGGGAGCCTTAAAGCTGATTGTCTTGCCGTCGATAACACTCTCGGTGCAGCCGTTCACGGCGATGCAAATCTTCTCGAGCAGCTGCTCGGTGAACGACATCATCCAGTTGTAGTCCTTGTATTGAACATATAGCTCCATGCAGGTGAACTCGGGGTTGTGGTTGCGGTCCATGCCCTCGTTGCGGAAGTTCTTGCCAATCTCATACACACCCTCAAAGCCACCCACGATGAGTCGTTTCAAGTAAAGCTCGGTGGCGATGCGCATATACATGTCGATGTTGAGCGCATTGAAGTGTGTGATGAACGGGCGTGCGCTGGCGCCGCCGGCGATGGCTTGCAGGGTAGGGGTTTCAACCTCGGTGTAGCCTGCGTCGTCAAGCACTTGGCGCATGGTGCGCACCACTGTGGCGCGCTTGAGGAAGGTCTCTTTCACTCCCTCGTTAACTACCAGGTCAACATAGCGCTGGCGATATCGCAGCTCTGGGTCGTCGAAGGCGTCGTAGGTCACGCCATCCTTCACCTTAACGATAGGCAGCGGCTTGAGGCTCTTGCTCAGAACCTTGAGCGACTGGGCGTGAACGCTAATCTCACCAGTCTGGGTGCGGAACACGTAGCCCTCGATGCCCACAAAGTCGCCAATGTCGAGCAACTTCTTGAACACCACGTTATAGAGGTCCTTATTCTCGTCAGGGCACAAGTCATCACGACTGATATATACCTGGATGCGTCCCTTTGAGTCCTTAAGCTCCATAAATGAGGCTTTGCCCATAATGCGGCGAGTCATGATGCGTCCTGCCACGCTCACCTGTCGAGGCTCTTCATTGTCCTTGAAGTTGGCTTTTATATCATCGCTCCAAGCATTGACCACATATTCGGCTGCTGGATAAGGATCGATTCCCAACTCACGCAACTGGTTCAAACTATTGCGTCTAACTATCTCCTGTTCGCTTAGTTCTAAGATGTTCATATTGTAGTTTTTTGATATTTCAAAATATATCGGAGTGAGATCCAGTATCTAAAAATAGTAATATCAATTCTGTATCATTCTGCTCCCAAATTAGCAACCAGTCGGGTTGAATGTGACACTCCCATTTGCCTGCATATTTCCCCATAAGTTTATGGGGACGATATTGTTGTGGCAATGTGCCGCTTTTCTCAAGAATTGTAACCGCTTGCTCTAATTTTTTTATGTCAAGACCTCGCTTGACACATTTTCTCACTGCTTTGACAAACTTATGTGAATACTTGATGGTGTACATATTTTATCCTAAAATATGCTTAAACATTTCTTCACTGTTTTTAGCAGTGTAAACGCGACCGGCTTTCACGTCTTCAATTGCTTCGTCTAAGCCTGTCTTGCGTTTCTTTTTTTGCTTAACAATGGATACTCCATTAAGCGAATTAAGAATCTTACGAAGACTATTCAAAATAGATTTGTCTTCTACATTAATTATAATCTGTTCCATAATGAAAAGTTTTAGAGTGCAAAGATACAACTTTTTTTCACGACAGCAAAAAAAATGCACCCGCGGGTGCGAGTGCATTTTTTGTCAAACTGAAGTACGATTAATTACTTAACATACTTCTTACCGTTCTGGATGTAGATTCCGTGCTCAGGAGCGCTCTGGAGCTCACGGCCCTGGAGATCGAAGATGCGGTTGTCAGCCTTGTCGCTAGAGATAGTGCTGATACCTACGTTCTCAGCCAAAGTAACCTTCATCATAGGAGCCTTAGCCTCATCGATCAACTCGAAGTTGTAAGTGCCAGCCTCAGCGATGCGGAAGTTTGCACCGTCACAGAGAGTGATGTTAACGCCCAGGAGGTCGTTGTTGATCATGAAGTAGCCAACTTGGTTAGCGTCCTCGCCACCGTACCATACAATGTTGCCATCTTCTTCGATGTTGATAACCTTGAACTCAGCGTCAGCCTCGAGCTCTACATTCTCAACCTTGTTGTCAACGAACTCTAACATGCCGTCAACCTGGCTCCAGCCGTTGAATGTACCAACGAGGTAGTAACCAGCCTCAACAGATACCTCGCCAATCTCGGTGGTGAACTCTACGCTCTCGGTCCAGTTAGTAGTGCGGCCATCAGCGCCAACACCTTGAACTTGTGCCTCATACTTGGTCTCTGGCATCAAGCCCTCGATAGTGTAAGGATTCTCTACGTTCTCGCAAAGAGTCCACTCAGCTGGCTCAAGTGCGCCAGGAATCTCAACTGCGATGTTGTCGATGTAGATAGACCACTGGTCGGTGCAGTCATAGTGACGGAAGGCGATAACGCCCATGCCCTCATAGTCGCTCAAGTCGATCTCAAAGTTTTGAGCAGTGGTTGCTGTTGGCTGAATGAACTCAGAAACAGCCAAGAACTCGTTAACGCTCTCCATATAAGGCTTGTCGACAACGGCAAC
>JAEEGL015631705.1_pt1 | contig 35728 bp, 23 predicted proteins | sample 9134231 | NCBI WGS metagenome assembly JAEEGL01 (sample SAMN16246548, study PRJNA631951) | gut metagenome | biome: gut microbiome; feature: rumen; material: fiber-attached | host: Bos | place: Iran: Karaj | collected 2018-10
CTTCCCGGACTATCTCTCGAAATGGAAGAATCTGCGCAAGCTGTCGGTCTCGCCGTTCAACAACGAGCCGCAGGTCGGCGAATATCTGCGCGGAACGAACATCGTCTATTACAGCAAGCCCCGCGCCGAATTCGTGACGAATCGCGGACCGCTGGACGAGGACGCGCTCCGAAAATACTTCAAAGGCGTGTTCACCGCCGCGTCCGGGTGTCTTCTGGAGGTCGCCCAGCGCGAGGTCGGCACGATCTACGGCGATTTCGAACGCGGCAGGCGATACGTCGAGATCGCGAAGGAATGCGTGGAGGAATTCTGGAAACCGTAAAAGTCAATCGTTCCTCGCCGCTCTTTGCCGCCGGAGCGGGATCGTTCGGGTGTCTGTCCCGCAGTTCCCGACCAACCGGAGCTTACCGGGACAGGCGCAGGATATGCGCGTTCATTCGGAAGCCGTATTTCTCATAAAAGAAAACCGCATCGTTGCCGTCCGCCACTTTTACGTCAATCTCATGGATGCCCATTCCTTCGAACCGGTTCAGCGCCCATTTCATCAGATCGGCTCCGTAGTTCTTTCCCCGGTAAGCCGCTGAGACGATCAGGTATTCCAGAACGCCTGCGGCGCTGTCAACGTTGATTTTACAGAATCCGACAACCTTTTCCTCTTCTTCGATCACCGCAATCCGCGACGTTCCCTCCGCGAGATCGGCGGAAAAACGCCTGATTGTTTCCTCAAAAGGTCTTTTGGGGTAATGCCCTTTGAAATTGACAGACACCATGTTGTGATGATCTGCCAGTTCTTCGAGGCAGCGGTACAGTTTCAATACTTCATCCGGTCCGATTTCTCTCATGATTCCCTCATCCTCATGGAAAGCAGTTCCTCTTTTGAAACCCGTTTGAAGGCAGTAGCTTCTCCCTCCTGAAGCGTGATACGGTCCTTCTTGCCGTCTGTGGCGCAACCTGTCGCGGAGACTGCAAACACAACGTCCGGGCAGCCGACGGCGGCACTGCACGGATCTGACTCTCACGACGGGATACCGGTCATGGCATGCGTGTGTCGGCGGAGCAGGAAAACGGACGGGTTCACAGACGGAATCGGCGTGCCGATCAGGGGGCGGAGGCGATCCGGATCACGGGACGGATCCCGCGGAGCTGGGTGTCGAAAGAGAAGCTCTCCTGCCTGGTGTGTTTGGTGTACAGCGTCATGAAGCGATAATAATAGACGTCCGTATCGTCCGGATCGTCGGGGCGCAGGAAAAACTCGCAGTCTCCCCTTTCGCTGACGGAGAGCTTCCGCTTCACGTTTTCCGTCGCCGGGCATTCGGCGGTCTCCCCGAACACGCGGTTCGCCTGGGAGCGCGTCAAGACGGTGACGGAGTCCTCCTCGTTCGCTCCGACCGGCTGAGGAAGGAGACGGGCCTGTTCCTCCGGGGTGAATGCGGCGGAAAGGAAGGGACCGGTCACGAATGCCCTGACCGCACTGTCCGGATATGTGCACTTCCGCCCTTCCTCCTTGGCGTAATACGACGCGTCAAGGCCGTATTCGCTCATCAGGGTCAGCTCGCCGTTCGATTTCCCGATGACGCGCCAGACGATCGGCTCGGGGTCCGTCCCGTTCTGGGGATAGGAACCGAACGCAACGAGGGAGCCCTTCCGAACGGCGTCCGGATCGGCGAGGAATTCGTCCTGCGCGATGACGGCGCGGCGGATGGAGAGCGTGGATAGCGCGCGTCCGAGGAATATGCCTCCGGTGATCGCGGCCATGACGGCAAGGAGGAGGGCGACGGTCTTTTTCGCCCGCATCTGTACCGCGGACCGGAGGAATACGACGAGGGCGACGATGCCCATCGCGAGCAGGTACACGATCACACCGGAGATCAGGCCGCCCGCGATCTTGCCGAGAAAGTTCTCCGACGCGTCTCCGAAGCGGATGCCGTTTACGATGTAGTCATACTCCGTATCCGCCAGATTGCCTGAAAAAAGAATGAAGACGATCGCTGCGGCAATTCCGGCCAGGACGCCGATGACTCTCTTGTCACGGACATCCTCGAGGGAGAAGAATACCTCCCTGTCGTTCCGCTTTTTCAAAGTGATCGCCGCGCAGATCAACGCGCCGAAGAGGAAAAACAGCGACAGGACAAAGGGAATGAGCCATAGGTACCGCCCGGTCTCGATGAATTTTAAGACGAAGAACACAACAAGAACGGTCGACGCGAAGAGCATCAGCGGCGCGGTCAGAATGCTGGAATCCTTCTGTTTCATAGGTGCCTCCGCCGGACTGGGAATTTGAATTTGTATTCGGTTGTATTATAGCATATCAGCAGACACACTGTCAACGGGGCATGGGCATGATGGCGTCAAAGCGGCCTCCTCTCCCCCTTGACCGGCAGGCATCCGGACGGGCGGCGGGGGCTTTTTTGTTTTTTGCGGAAAAGGCTTGCCGGTCATGCCGGGATGCGCCGAACGATGGCGCCGGCGGACAAACCGGCGTTTACAGGATCGAAAAGCCTAAGTCCGTTATCACTTTTTTCATCGCCAGGTTGTCTTCTTCCGTTCTGATCGTTGCGGTTCTGCCTTGCTGCAAAATGGATTTCAATACGAAGGAACATACCTGATGGGCATATCCGTTTCCCCGATAGGGAAGGGCAGTGCGAACGTCGCCGACTTCCCAGGCATGGGAGGAGTATTTTTCGACGCAAGCTCTGCAGACGATTTTTCCGCCGAGGAACAGTCCGCAGTAAACCGTCCCCTCGGCGTATGCCTGCTCCCATGCTGCCTGATCGAGGATACGCTGTCCGCACAGGTTCAGATGCTCACAGAAAAGGTCATAATCGTCGACCGTCAGCCAGCGGATCGTCTGGCTCGTGACAATATCCTTCGAAAAATCTCTGGTGAAATACAGGATCTCCATCCGTTCATCCCCCACAAAGCCCGGTTTCTCCCCCTCATCCTACCACAAAATCATGGCCAAACTGTGTCCGCGGGGGAAATTCGAGAGAAAGACCTTCCAGACACCTTTTTCTGCCTTGCAGGACACCGGAAGTCAAGACTCGCCCGCCGGGTTTCCGCTCGGTTTCATCCTTCTCAAAGAAAAAAGAGGAAAATTTACATTTACGCCATTTCAACAGCAAAAACCCATTGCGCGATCGGGAAGGATATGGTATAATCGATCATGGGATCGAAGATCGAGAGTTTTAGAGGAGAACAACACGCCCCGGCACGACATCGACAGCTCGCTCTTCCCGGAGGCGGAGGTCTTGTAAGGACGACTGGGGCCTGACGATCGTCTTCTGGATGGTCAGACGAGCGGGCCGCAGATCGTCGTCATTTTCAAACACGGGGATAGAAAGAGAGGATCATCATGCAAACCAGACCGATGGAGAAAAACGAAGGGGAGTTCTGCTGGCAGTACGAAATGAGTCTTTTCGGAAACCCGCACATCTTCCTGCTTGTCGCAAAAGTGCTCTTCGGGACGATTCTCGGGATCGGGATCGTGATCCTGCTCCCGGCCAACCTGATCATGAACGGATGGGCCGAAGGCATCCGCGGCTGGTTCATCGAGATCGGGGTCATGGCGGCGATCTTCGCGGTCCTGCTCGTCCTCGGCTACCTGCTCTATGCCGCGATCATGGGCGGGGCTTACGTCGTCGACTTCACGATGGACGAAAAGGAGCTTCTCCACCGCCAGAGCGCGAAGCAGGCAAAGAAGGCGGAGAAGATCGGCACCGCCGCGATGATCATGGGCGCAGCCGCCCACAGCCGCGGTGCCGTCAGCGCGGGGTACAATTCGGCGGTCCGCATGACGTCGACGACGGAATTCAGCCGCGTGAAGAAGGTCGTCGTCAATCGGAAGCGGGGCGTCATCAAGCTCAGAAGCATCGGCTGGAACGAAGCCTACGCCGACGGGGAAGACTTCGATTTCGTCTCAGAATGGATCCGCAGTCATATCCCGGAAACGGCACAATGGGTGGTGAAATCATGAACGGTACACGGATCGGGAACGGCGGGACATCGTCGTGTTCCCAATGCGGCGCGGCGCTCCTTGACGGCGATCGCTTCTGCGCGCGGTGCGGGGCACCTGCTGTGACTGCCTCCGACAACGCGCCGAACGTTTCGCAGAGACAGGTCCCGCCGCGGGCTGACACGTTGTCCTTTGAGGAAAGTGTGCGGAGAACCGTCGATACGGGCGCGCCGGGGACACGTGCCGCCGGTGGGGAGATGCAGTCCGAGGGAGCCGCCGCGGCGTTCGGCCCGCAGGGCTGGATCCAAGGAACGGCCGCCACCCTGCTCAGCGGGCTCGGCAGTCTTCTCGCGGGCTTTTTCAAGGTTTTCACCAAGCCGAAAGCCCTCCTGTTCACCGTTGCGATCTCAGCCCTCTGGATCTGGCTCAACCACCTCCGCCTATTCGAGGGGCTCGAGGGGATCACGGAATTCCTCTCGAAGTTCACTTACGCAGGCGGCGGCACGAACGGATCGATCGTTGAGATCATCGGCGGGACCATCGGCAAGGGCGTCGTCGGCGCGGGGCTCTGCTCGATCCTCTACGGCGGGATCGGCAAGATGATCCGCGGCATCCGGAACATCTTCACGGAGCCCGGCTTCAACCTCGGCGCGGCGATCCTCGGCTTCGGCTGCGCGGCGCTCGCCTATCAGTTCACGGCGGGCTTTGCCGGAGCGGGCGGCTTCATGGTCGGCGTTGCCGGCGCAATGATGGCCTTCGAAGCGCTTTCAATGCGGGAGGGCTTTCTCGTCAACCTCGCCGCTTCGTTTTCCTCACGGAAGGTTACGAACGGCAGGACAACCGGAAAGCGGCTCCTCCCGGGGCGGTACAAGGGATTCCTCACGGGAGCGGCGCTCGGATTCGCTGTCTGGGCGGTCCTGTGCGGCACCGGCATCATGGACGACCTCGCGCTCGACGTGTGGGGATTCGTCTGGGATACGGTCTCCCTCGACGTTCCGGAGGGGCTCGTACCGTATCTGCTCCCGGCGGCGTTCATCCTCGTCGGGCTGATCCTCAACGCCTTCGGCAGGGGCAAACAGACGGAAGGAGGGACGGCAGCATGACCACGGCGATCAAACGGATCCTCGCGCTGTTCGCGGCGGTCTGGATGCTTTCCGCGCCTCTCGCCCTTCCCGCCGCGGCGAAGCAGGTGAATCAGACGGAAGATCCGGAAAAACTGTATGACGTCCAGTACGGCGAAGATTATTATGAAGCGATCGGCAATATCGAGAGTGAAAACGAATTCTGGTCGACACAGCCGTTCGATTCCTACTGGTCGGACAGCGGGACTTCTTTGTTTAAGGAACCTCGTTATGACAGAAAAAGATCCTGGGCGATCATCAATTCCTATTATGCCGGAAAAGGCGCACTCAACCAGAAAGCGCTCAACGGCGTAATTGGATACCTGGGGCTCAAGACGATCATGACCTGCGCTGTATTTACGGATGAGGAAAACTGGAACCTTGTCAAGCAGTCGGACACGACGTCGGGGACTCTCGCGGAAGTGATCTATGTCGGCGAGGTGATGTCGGGCGATACGATTTTCATTCAGGCAAACAGCTACGCCGCCGGAACGTATTACGCGCAGTACAAGCGGAACAAGACCTACACCCCGCAGAGCGATCCGGCATATCTCGAAGAATGGCGGGAGGAACCAAACGAATACTGGGCGTTTTACACGAATATCCGCGCCGTGCAGAAGAACGGAGAATGGGCTCCCGACGCGGAGGATTACGTCATCGAGAACCAGTCCCGCGACGCATACTGCTCCGGATGGCTTTATACCGTGAACGAAGGGGACGAAGTCATCTACGCGGACGCGATCGCAAAAGTCAATTTCAGCAATGAATATACGGGGTATCATGACAATATCACCATCCGTTACCGCTTCAAGTTCGTCGTGATGGACAGCGGCGCGGACGTGACCCTGCCGATCAATACCCAGCAAACCGAGCCGCAGGACACGAATCCCGGCAGTCAAAACCCCGATCCCGGCCAGACCGGCGAGGAGGACGGGGACAACTGGTGGGACGGCCTCTTCGACGACAACAAAGAAGACACCGGGAGCACGGAGGTTACGCCTCCCGAGCCGTCGAAGCCCGAGACGAAGCCGGAGGGAGAGCGTCTCACCGAAAAGGAAGCCGCCGTGATCGGCACCGTCGGAGGCGCGGCGGTGATCGGTGCGGCTGTGGGCGCGATGGCGGGAGGCGGAGGCCCGGAGGTGTCCGGACCCGATCCCGACGCTGAGCTGAAACGCGAAGAAGAACGGCTGCGGCAGGAAGAGCTGAAAAAGCAGGAAGAGGCGGAGCGCGCGCGGCAGAAGGAGCTCGAAAGGCTGAAAAAGGAATACGCCGACCAGCAGCGCCAGATGAAGGAGTACGAGGAACAGCTGAAGCAGGAGGCGAAGAAGAAAGCCGAAGAACACAAGCGGTACGTCGACCGTCTCTACAAGAAATACGGCGTCGACCCGAATCAGGAAAACGCCAGCAAGATCCTGCGCAACACGATCAAAAAAGAGCAGATCAAAAACGAGCAGGAAGCCGCCGCAGAACTCGCAAAGGACGCGGAATATGCGGTTTACGAGCAGCTTGCCACGGATCTTTCCAACTGGGCGGATATCTCACTGGAACTCTGTGCCAGCGTGACGGGCGAAACCGGACAGGGCGTCCTCGCGGCCTACTATACGCTCAAAGGGACCGCGTCCCGCACGGCGGAGGCCATCGCCCGGATCGCTTACAACGGAAAATCTTATAAGGATTACGGCATCGGCGACTATGCCAAGGACGCGTGGGACCTCACCCATTCGGCGGTGCAGGGGACGGCGGAAGGCTTCGTCAAAGCCGGACAGGCCGTTACCAGCTACAACGACACGACCGCCAAAGCCAAGCTGGCCCTGCAGGTCGGCGGAGAAGCGGCGAAGGAGATGTGGGATACCGCGCGCGCGGGAGGCGATTTTGTCGACGTTCTGAAGGCTGGCGCGAGAGGCACGACCAAGGGCGCGATCAACGCGACGATCAGCTACGCGCTCGACAAGACGGTCGGCAAGCTCGCCGGAAAGGGGAAGACCGTCGCGAATACCACGCTGAACAATTATCCGGGGCAGATCGCAAACAAGATCACCTCGGGGGATCTCTGGAGCGGCGGCTCCAATACCACGGTATCGCTGTTCACGAACAAGATCGGCCTTGACGATAAGATCGACGGCCTGTTCGGCGGAAAGACCGCTCACGCGGATGCGGCGGCGAAGGCTGCCAAGAAGGTGTCCGACGCCGCGAAGGGCATGAAATAAGGGAAACGGAGGAAAACGATGAAGCATTACAAAACCATGACGGGTGCCGTGCAGGCTGCGGCCAGGCTCTGCGCCGGGTGGCTTGTGCTCGAGAGCGGGGAATACATCGAAGCGGATGCGGCTGCCTATCTTGCCAAGGTCACCGACCGTCTCGATCACGGAGACGACGCGGCGGAAGAGATCTATTACCTGACCTCGGACGAAGGCGCGGTAGGCGTGACGAGCAAATACGAATACCTTGCGCAGTGGATCCTGATCCCCCTGGAGCGGCCGATGGCGGAGATCGAAGCGGACATCGAAAAGGAGCTGCAGGCGCGGCAGCGGCAGGCCCCGGCGGCTCAGGCACGGGAAACGCCGGCATACTGCCCGTACTGCGGCTATAAGCAGCAGCCCGGCGCGAAGTTCTGTCCGGACTGCGGCAGACAGTTCTGAACACAGATCGCAAAAAAACAGCCGTTCGGCGCGAAATGAACCGGACGGCTGCAGATCCTCCCGAAGGAACTCCTGCGGGGGACGGCGGGGGACAGCATACCAGACCGGACACGGTACATTGCATACGATGAGGGAATAGAATCATGGGAAACACGAAAACGTCTGCGGGCAGGCGGATCTTCAACGGAATTCTGATCGTTCTCGATCTGGCGCTTCTTATATGGATCGTCCTTGCATGGCGCAGCCAGAAGAAGCCGGCATCCACAGAGGAGTATTACAGCAGCCTCGGGTATGACATGAGCGAATTCGCTTCTTCGTCAGGCGGCTCGGGCGATACCGCGTCGGGCGGGTCGAACTCGTCAAACGATTCCGCGGAGATTTCCTCCGGCGGGAACGCGGACAGCTGGTTCTGGGATTCCGCTGATGAGAACGAGGCGGAAGAAAACGCTAACGAGCAGATCTTCGTTCCCCTCGAAGCGGCCGGAAGACCGGAGATCGGCGAATTTGACGGATGGGACATCCCCGCCGGGGCGCGCGCGATCACGGATTACAGCGGGATCACCGGTACCTGGAAGGGATTCATCCACTACGATGTGGCAGAAGAGCTCGTCAGCTTTTCCGTCTCCGGCCCGGCGTCCTCCCCGACCCTGACCGTCGACTGGTATCTGATCCATTACTTCGGCGACGGATCGTGGGAGAACGAGGAAGACATGGAGGATACCGCGTATACGGGCTCATGGTCAGACGGCGTTCTCTCCGCGGAGGGCACGGGCAGCTTCCGAATCGATTCATTCTGTGAAGCCGACGGAAAGCAGTACGCCCGGGGAGAATTGACGACACCGACCGGCACCGTCGCCTCGGTCAGCATGATGAGACCGTAAGGAAGGAGCAGAGTCATGGCAAGGTATTGTCGCAGCTGTGGGGCGGAGCTTAGGGACGGTGCGAAGTTCTGTGAAGCCTGCGGGACAAAAGTCCCGGAAGAAAAACCCGAGAAGTCTTTCTGCACCTCCTGCGGGAAAGAGCTCGCTCCCGACGCCGCATTTTGTACGTTCTGCGGGGCAAAGAAGAACGCCAGACCCGTTCAGCCACTCAGGGAGACTCCGTCGAATCCTCCATCTGTGTCAGAGCGCCAGGTTCCGGCTGAAAAAGACGTTCCCGACTATATGCGGCGCGGCTACAATCAGCGGCTCCGGGCGGAACGCGACGCGGTACGGAACGCGGCAAAGCCAAAGAAAAAGGGGCGCGGCCTGAGCATTTTTCTCGCGCTCGTTTTCCTGGCCGAATTCGTGACAGCGGCATACAAATATCCGGGCTTCATGAACAAGATTAAAACCGTGACGGCTTCCGACAATCCTTACGTCAAAGTAATCGACGTGTCATCCGAAAGCGCGGACAAAAGCCTGATGCGCGCCGTCTCCCCCGGCAACCCCGCCAACCTCACCATCATTCCCGACGCGACAAAGATCGCGAAGATCCATCCCGTCACAGCACAGGTATCGCCGGAGGCTCCGGTCTGCCGAGCCGGAGACATCACGGCCGATTTCGGAATGTGGAATCTGGAGGAAGAGGACATGTTCGAGGTGCGGGCGCTTGGAACAGCTGAGGACGAGGTGAACGACTGCACGTGTACGATTTACGATCTCTCTCTTTCATCCGGAAAGCATGAATTCGACACCGCTGTAACGGTCACCGTTCCGCGTACCGCAGGCGAGTACGACGGAAAAATCATTCATTACAACGAAGAACTTGGAGAATGGGAGCCGACGGCGTTCGAGATTTCGGATGACGGTAGATGGTATCATGTCAGACTGTATCATTTCTCCGAGATCAGCGAAGTCTTCAGCACCGCGACAAAAAGAGTCGCCCTGGATACGGTCAGCGCGTCAAACGTCAGCATGTTCAGCGCTCTTGAATCCAAAACTTCCTTTTATATGAAGCCTGGCGGCGGAAGAGAATGGGTCACGACAAAATATCCCATGCTTCAGATGCCGATCACATTCAATGAAGAATCCTTTTATTACCTGATCAAGCGTGTGAAAATCGAAAAACTGGAGCCGGAATATATCAGTAAGCTGGCGCGGGAGGGGAGGATCGACGAGGATTATTACGCAAGCGTGATGCTGTCCACCCTTGGAACCGGATTGGATATCGGCGGACAGTTAACGGGAGCGGTCGGAGGGGAACTCGGCGATTCATTCTCCGCTTTGGGGATCGCCCTTACGGCCTCAAAGCTCCTGAATGATTTGAAGAATGAACCGGATACGGCAAAGGTTATCGAAAAAGACTGGTCGGATATCGTTTCGGCTTTGACGTCGGCAGCCGGTTTTTATCCGCCCGCATCGATGGCGTGTTTCCTGTTCGGCGTCTTGTTCTACTATATTCAGAAGGGTATTGTCTATGTGGAAGACCATAATCCGATGGATATGCAGGACGCTGTTTACAGGTATTATATGAACCGCCACAGCGGAAGTCTTCTCAATGAGGATAATTATCTTAAGCTCACCGGTAAGGGATGGTCATGGTATATCGATAAAACATATGAAATGCACAAAAGCACCGGTACTCTGAGTTCTCTCGAGGCAGATCTTGAGAGCGCTCTGGACCAATATATCGAGAGCTTCTGGAAGTATATGGATGAAAGCGACAGAAGAAGCATATGCATCGAATGCGTTAAGAATTACACTTATCTGATCGCGGAAGAACCGCTTTCGGCACAGTATTATCTGGACATGGAAGGCGGATGGGAGGAACCCGCGAAAGCATATCCGGCTGAGTATATGCGCAACGCCAAGGATATCCTCTGCCGCAACGTAAAAAGCGCGTTCGAGGCGATGGCTCTGAAATATCTTGACGAAACCGAAACCCAATTGAAAAAGGATATTTATTCCACCATTCTGCCCGAACTGAACGAATACATGATTTTTGAGATGAATCCGGCTGTGATTGAAAATTATCTGGAGTCACCGTATATTAATAAAGAACCCTTCTATGTTGACGGAGAATATGTTTTCAACTATCTATATCCATACAGCTATTCCGAAGGAAATAAGGAAACCTACAAAAATGCGGCAGGAGATGACAAACTCACCATACGGTTCGCTCCGGATCTGAAGGCATTCTTCCGGCCTTATGAAGTCAATGTGTTGTTCAAGCCACTGAATATGCAGAATTATGACTTCTCCGCCAGTTATGTGCCTCATGCGAGGTTCGGTTATAAAAAAATGGAAAACTATACGATGGATGGAGATTTTATCGCGCTTCACGGCTGGATATATCAGAATCTAATAGAACTGAAGAACCCGGAAAACATTGTCTTTGTCTGCAAGAAATATTACTATTTGATGGTTGGGTGTCCTGAGACGATGCAGATGAAAGATCCGAGGGATAAAAATGCCTCCTGGACAGATTGCAAACTCGAAATTGCGGAGAGAAGTAAGTTCAGCATATACGATTTGGATATGAATTTGATTCGATCTGCACAATACAGCGATTCGATGAAAGGAGTTGACACAGGAGGAAGATTAGAATATATCTATATCACGCCCGGATCCGTTCCAGAAGAAAAGAAGCCGGACGAGAAACCTGTCAGCTATAACATGGTTCTGAAATCAGACTTGCTGATAGAGTACGCGGAACCTTCTGAAAAAGACAGGAACGGCGACTGGTTTACATACACGCCGTACGGCGCGGACAATACGATCACAATAAAAGGCAAGGAGATCAACATATCGCTGAACGCGATCGATTACGTATGGAAAAACAGCTCTTTCGGCGGACCCGGTGAATCGATGGTGTTTACATTTAAGAGAGATTCCGTGTCGGCAGCCGGCACGTTGGAAGAAGAATGGGAGAGCGACGGATATATCAAACAGAAATACACCCTGGCGAATCCCCCCGCGATCAGCGGATCCTATAAAGAGGAAAAGGATTGGGACACTGGCCGAAGATATTATGACAACAAATACTCGGCAAGTGAGTGGAAGAGTATAAACAGCTACTCCCTTACGAAGGAATATAAGATGACGAGTGTTTCATTCGGCTATGTTGTGCTGATCTTTGATTCCACCCGGGAAAAACTGATCTCTGCGGATGTATCGATCAGCGGCAGCGGAACGGAATCCTGGAGATATGACGACAGATATGCGGATGCGATGAAGGATGTCATTCAGGGAAGCGGGTCTGAAAATAAAGGCGTGTCCTTCGGCATGACTTTGCGCGCTCCCGATTGATTTCGGATCGGGATCCTGGCGGCGGGAATACCGTCAGGCGGCGTTCTGCGGGGTTTTGCCTGCGCCTCGAATCTGCCTGGGGAGGAATACCGGGAGACCCCCTCATCGTCGCTTATCCCGGTATTCGCCCGGGGTCATGCCGGCGTATTTCTTGAAGACCCTCGCAAAATGGCCCTGCGAGGAAAAACCCAGAAAGGATGAGATCGCGGCCTGCGGCTTGTCGGAATAACGGAGGAGGCGTTTCGCTTCTTCCGTTTTTTCGTTCAGTGTGAAATCGGTCAGCGTCTGCCCCGTCTCCTGCCGGAATCTCGCCGACAGATACGGCCGGCTCAGAAAGAACGCGTCCGCCATTTTCGCGACGCTGACCGGCTCGGAGAGATGATGCCGGACATAGTTCGCGACGTCGAGAGACAGGCGGGTCACGTGCCTGCTCCGGCGGAGGCTCTCCACCTGTTCGGTGAATTCGAGGAGCATGTTGACCTGCAGATTCAGAAGGGAGCTGTGATTCGTCATGAGCTCCGCCCGCTGGATGTACGCGTCGGAGAGCGTAAAGGCGTCGTCCTCCCGCATGCCCCCGCGGATCGCGGCGCGCGAGACCAGCGTTGCCGTCACGATGAACAGATTGCGCATCTGCCGCAGCTGATCGCCCGCGATCCTGCCGCTCCGGATCACGGGGGCGGAGGCGAGCCACTGCCGGAGGGCGTCGCTGTCTCCCCGGCTGACGATTTCCATCAGCGCCTCTTCCGTCGCGAGCGTGTTGTGCGTCTCCCGGACCGGATCGTCACTGCCGCGCGGGGCCTCCTCGTTCGCCTTGAATCCCGCCTGCTCCGCTCCGTGGATCGAGAGATCGGACAGCCCGAGCTTTTCTCCGCCGTTCAGAAGATGATTCAAGAGGCACAGGAGCGCGATCAGGGTTTCGACCGGCACGCGGCGGATCGCGTTCATGCCGTCTATGAAGGCGGGGATCTCCTCGGGCGGTACGTCGGCCCGGAACGCGATCTCGCGGAGCTTCTGCTCGTCCGCCATGATCTGCGCGGTCGGACCGAGCACGAACCGGACGTCCCCCGCGTTCAGGACGCCGTAATAGTGAAACCACGGCGTCGCATAGGTCCCGACATGCCCGCCGAGGGCGAAGATTTCCTTTCGGCTGATCTCCATCGGATCGCGCGGCAGCTCCGCCGGAAACGGGAAACAGCGGCAGAGCTCGGCGCCGTCCCGGTACGCCCGCACGGGGATGCCGGACAGGCGCGCGACGGCACTCGCAAGATAGGGGTAATCGACAGGACTCATCATGGCTCCCTCCGATCTTGAATTCCATACCATTATACGATATTCCATACAAAAATGCAATACATCACGCGGGGATTCTGCTATAATGAAGGCAAAATCACAGCACCGTTTCCGGGAGGTTTTATGGAGATCGAAAAAATCCTTGCCGGGATGACCGTCGAGGAAAAGGCCGCGCTCGTGTCCGGCACGGACTTCATGTACACGAATCCGATCCCGCGGCTGGGCGTCCCCTCCCTCTGCATGTCGGACGGGCCGCACGGATTGCGCAAGCAGATCGGATCGGGCGACAACGGCGTGAGCCGGTCCGAACCCGCGACCGCGTTCCCCTCGGCATCGTGCACCGCGTCCGGGTGGAATCCCGAAAACCTGCGGCGGATGGGCGCGGCGATCGCGGAGGAATGCCGGCATTACGGCGTGCACACCCTGCTCGGCCCCGGCGTGAACATCCAGCGAAACCCGCTCTGCGGCCGCAATTTCGAGTATTTCTCGGAGGATCCCCTGCTCGCCGGGGTGATGGGCGCGGCGGAGGTCGCGGGACTGCAGGCCGGCGGCGTCGGCGCATGCGTCAAGCACTTCGCCCTCAACAATTCGGAAAACTACCGCTTCATGGGCAACTCCGTCGCCTCCGAAAGGACCATGCGGCGGATCTATCTCAAACCGTTCGAGTACATCGTAAAGCACGCGAAGCCCGCGGCGGTGATGTGCGCGTACAATCAGGTGAGCGGCACGTTCTGCTCCGAGAACCGGTGGCTGCTCACGGAAGTGCTCCGGGACGAATGGGGCTTCGACGGCGTCGTCATGAGCGACTGGGGCGCGGTGCGGGACCGGGTGCGCGGGCTGATGGCGGGGATGGATCTCGAAATGCCCGGGGACACGGACATCTGCCGCCGCCGCATCCTGGACGCGGTCGGGGACGGGAGCCTCCCGGCGGAAGACCTCGACCGGGCATGCCGGAATATCCTGACGTGGGTCGACCGGTATGTCAGGCCCGCCGACGAGAGCCCGACCGACCCGTCGAACATCGACTGGAAGGGGCACCACAGCCTGGCCGCCGAGATTGCCGCGGACTGCGCCGTGCTCCTCCAAAACGACGGCGTCCTGCCGCTCTCCGGCACGGAAAAGCTCCACATCGCGGGGGACCTGTACGCGAACATGCGCTATCAGGGCGCGGGCTCCTCGATGATTTGTCCGACCGAGGTCACCTCGCCGAAGGACGCCTTCGAGGCGCGGGGCGTGACGTCCGTTCCGCTTGGGGAATGCGACACGGTCCTCGTCTTCGCGGGGCTGACCGACGAATATGAATCCGAGGGCGGCGACCGGGAGCACATGCGCCTGCCCGAAGATCAGCTTGACCTGATCGACCGGATGTGCGCGTCCGGGAAAAAAGTCGTCATCGCGCTCTTCGGCGGCTCGCCGGTGGAGCTGCCGTTTGCCGATCGGGTTTCGGCGATCCTGTGCATGTTCCTGCCCGGGCAGAACGGCGGGGAAGCGGCGGCGCAGCTGTTGTTCGGCGAGAAGAATCCGTCGGGAAAGCTCGCCCAGACCTGGCCGGTGACCTACGAAGACGTCCCCGGACACGAGACCTTCGGCAAGGGGATCAACGAGGTCTACGCCGAGGGCTGTGAGGTCGGGTACCGGTATTACGGCAGGCATGACATCCCGGTCCGCTTCCCCTTCGGCTTCGGACTGAGCTACACGACGTTCGCGCACGGCGAGTGGGAGAAAAACGGCAGCACCTACACGCAGACGGTCACGAATACCGGGGACCGCCCTGGCGCGGAGGTCGCGCAGCTTTACATCGACGGCGAGCTGCGGGGCTTCGAGAAGGTGTATCTGGATCCCGGCGAATCGAAGACCGTCTCGCTCACGGTCGAAGAGGAGCCCGCGGCCGCGTACTCCGACGAACTGACCGTTCCGGATGAGCCGCCGCGGTTTCCCGTGACCCTCGAATCCCGGTTCACCGACCTGAAACAGACCTGGATGGGCCGTATCCTGTACGGCGCGGTCCTCGCGACTGCCGACAAGCAGGAGAAGGAAGCCGCCGGACTCCCCGCCGGACCGGAGAAGGACAACAAGATCAAAGGCGCGCGCTTCCTCAGACGCATCCTCGAGAGCAATTCCCCCCGCACCCTGTCCATGTCGGCGGGGAAGAGTCTGCCGTACAACTTCGCCGAGGGATTCGTCGAACTCACGAACGGACACCTGCTCCGCGGCGCGCGCTGCTTTATGAGGAAAATCAAAGTCCCGAAACTGCCGAAGGAGGACAAATAAATGAATCTGCCCCGCAGTCTGGTCAAAACCCCCGAAGTCAGGCCAAGCGAAAAGTGGCTCGGGTATCTCGTCGGTCCGGCGGGCGCGCTGCTGCTCAACGCGGTGCTTGCGACCTACCTCAACGTCTATTACACGGACGTTCTGAACCTTACCTCGCTCTGGGGAGGACTGTTTCTGACGGCGTTCCCCATCGTCTCGAAGATCATCGACGCGGTCACCAACGTCGTGATGGGGCAGATCATCGACCGCACGAAGACGAAGGAGGGCAAGGCCAGACCGTGGCTCTTCCTCTCGGCCTTCCTCGTGCCGCTGACGGGGATTTTGCTCTTCATGGTCCCCGCGGGCAGCAACCTCGTCCGAGCCCTCTGGGTCATGATCTCCTATAACCTCTTCTATTCCTTTGCCTACACGATCTTCAACATGTCCCACAACCTGATGGTGCCGCTCTCCACCAGGGACAGCACCGCCAGAGGCGGCCTTTCGGTCTTCAACCAGATCACGACGATCATGATGTCCGGCATCCTCGTCGCGCTCGTGTTCCCGATGGTCGTCATGCCGATGATCGGCGCGGACAAATCGAAGTGGATCGCACTGATGTGCGTCCTCTCGATCCTTGCCCTGCCGCTGACCCTCCTCGAATACTTCTTCACCAAGGAGCGCGTCACGGAGGAGGCGGCCGAGGAGGAGAGCAAGCTGCCCTTCGGAAAGCAGCTCCGGCTGCTGTTCACGGACCGGTACATGGTCCTGATGTACGTCTATTTCTTCGTCTACACCGTCGGCACCACCATGAAGAACCTCGGGCTGGTGTACTACTGCAACTACGTTCTCGGCACCTACAACGACGGCGTCACGCAGATGCTCGTCTCGGTGATCGGCGGGATCCCGATGGGGATCGGCATCTTCGCCGTCTGGCCCCTCGCCAAGAAGTTCGGCAAGCGTAACGTGACGATGATCGGGTTCGTCCTCTACGCCGTCGGGTCCCTCGTCTGCTGGATCTTTTCGACGAACATGGTCATGGTCCTCGTCGGCCAGTTCGTCAAGAACATCGGCGGCCTGCCCTGCGCCTACGTGTTCATGGCGCTCTTCGCGGACTGCCTCGACCACCTCGAATACAAGACCGATCTGCGCATCGACGGCGCGGCGATGTCCATCTACAATATCATTGCCGTCGCGATGGTCGGCATCATGACGGGCGTCTTCAACTGGATGCTGGCGAAGGCCGGGTATCTCGCCCCGATCACCGCGCAGAGCGTCTCCGAAGCCTCCTCCGCGCTCGCCGCGAACGGATGGACCTCCCAGATCGCGCTCGAGAACCTCAAGCCCGCGGCGGACGGCCTGTTGACCGTCGCCCTGCAGCAGCCGCCGAGCGTGAACTGGGCGATCTCCTTTGCCTTCGTCGGGCTGGAGGTCTTCACGGGCGCAGCCCTGATCGTGATTTTGTTCTTCCTGAATGTTGAAAAGAATCTGCCTGCGGAACAGGCGGCGATCAAGGCGCGGCATGAGGCGAAAAAGGAGGACGAGGCATGAGAGCGGTCCGGCTGAGAACGGAATACCTCGAGAATCCCCTCGGCATCGACGTTGTGAAGCCCCGGCTCTTCTGGAACTGCGAGGGCGGCGTGAAGCAGACGGCGTACCAAATCGTCACGGAGAACTGGGACAGCGGCCGGGTGGAATCCTCCTCGATGCGGGCGGAAGTTCCCTTTTCGCTTGCTTCCCGGGAGCGGGTGACATGGCGCGTCCGGCTTTGGGACGAGCATGGCGAGGCGGGAGAATGGAGCGAAGCCTCTTTCGAGATGGGCTTGCTTTCTCCCGACGACTGGCAGGCGAAGTGGATCACCGGGAACTACCGCCCGAAAAAGAAAAAACGTGTTCCGGTCGACTGCTTCCGCAGGACGTTTGCGGCGTCGGAGGTGCGGAAGGCGCGGCTTTACATCTCGGCCTGCGGCGTGTACGAAGCCCGGATCAACGGCAAACGCGTCGGGGATTTCGTCCTCGCCCCCGGATCGACGGACTATCGCAGGAGAATTCAATATCAGACCTACGACGTGACGGCGATGATCCGAAGCGGCGACAACGTCCTCACGGCGGAGCTCGCGGACGGCTGGTACCGCGGATCGAGCGGCGCGAAGGGCTTCCCCTGTACCTACGGGACGGTGACGAGGCTGATCGCGCAGCTTGAGATCACGGACGGGGACGGCAGGACGCAGACGATCGTCACGGACGAGAGCTGGGACTGGTCGAACGACGGGCCGATCCGCTTTGCCGACAACGAGGACGGCGAGGTCGTCGACATGAACAGGACCCCGACATACGGCGGGAAGGCCAGAGTCTGCCGGTTCCGGGCCAATCTGACGGCCTCTGACAACGTGGCCGTCACCGAGCATGAGCGGTTGGGGCCGGTCGAGCGGATCGTCACGCCGTCCGGGAAGACCGTGCTGAAATTCCCGCAGAACCTGTGCGGCTATCTCAGCTTCCGTATGACAGCCCGCGCGGGGCAGACCGTTCACATCCGCCTCGGGGAAATGCTCGACGGGGACGGGGAGTTCACGCAGAAGAACATCCAGTGCGTCACGAAGGGAAGGGCCTCCCCCCTGCAGGCCTTCACGATCACCTGCCGGGAGGGCCTCAACGAATACAAGCCCAAGTTCTTCTACGGCGGGTTTCAATACGCTCTGATCGAGACGGACATTCCGTTTGAACTTGACGATTTCACACAGATCGCCTTGTATTCGGATTTTGACTTCACCTCGTCCTTCGACTGCTCGAATCCCCTCCTGAACGCGTTCTATAAGGCTACGGAATGGTCGCTCAAATCCAATTCCGTCGACATCCCCTCCGACTGTCCGACGCGCGAACGCATGGGCTGGACGGGGGACAGTCAGGTCTTTTTCGGCACGGCCTCCACGCTCGCGGACTACGCGGCCTTTTCCATGAAGCACCTCAGGGACGTGTTCGACCGGCAGTGGAAGAACGGGAAGCTCCCGCAGATCGCGCCCTACGCCCATGAGGACTGGTTCATGTGGGTGATGAACGGCTCGGTGGGCTGGGCGGACGTCGGGATCCTCATCCCCTGGCGGTTTTACAAAAAATACGGCGACCGGCGCATCCTCGAGGACAACTATGAAAACATGCTCCGCTACGCGAAGTTCATGATCTCGCGCTGCGGCAGGTGGGGCGGGGTATACGCGAAGCCCCTCGGGATCTCCCGGAAAAACCGGAAGTACGCCGTGAACGCCGGGCAGTCCTACGGGGAATGGGCGGAGCCGAAGGATGTGAAAGCCTTCGTCTGGACGGATTTCGCGGAACCGCACCCCGAAGAATCGACCGCCTATACCGCGTGGGTGCTCGGGATCATGGTGCAGATCTGCGAAGTCCTCGGCAGAACGGAGCCGGTTCCCCTCTTGAAGGAATATGCCGAAGGCGCGAAACGGGCTTATCGGGAAATGGTTTCGACGCCGAGATTCTCCCTCGACACCGACCGGCAGGCGAAGCTGGTGCGCCCGCTGTACATGAAGCTCCTCGACGAAGAGCAGACGGCTTACGCGGAAAAGCGCCTGATCGAAGCGCTGGAGCATTACGGCTGGCGGCTCGGCACGGGGTTCCTCTCGACGCCGCTCATCCTCTATGTGCTCGCGGATATGGATATCGAATATGCCTACCGCCTGCTCGAAAACGAGGAGATCCCCGGCTGGCTGTCCATGCCGAAGAGCGGCGCCGTGACGATCTGGGAGGGCTGGGAAGGCCCGCAGTCCGACAGCGGCATCTGCTCCCTCAACCACTACTCGAAGGGCGCGGTCTGCGAATGGCTCTTCGACACCTGCTGCGGCATCCGGGTCGAGGGGGAGAACCGCTTTGTCATCGCTCCGCGGCCCGGCGGACACCTGACCCATGCGAAAGCGCGCTATGACAGCATCTATGGCAGCGTGGAGAGCGGCTGGGAGAAGGAGGACGGAAAGACCGTATTCACCGTAACCGTTCCCGCCGGCTGCACGGCGCTGGTCCGCCTGCCCGACGGAAGCGAACGTACGCAGGGCCCCGGCACCGCGGTCTATTCGGCGTAATGTTCGATATCGAAAACGAAAAAACAGCTCCGGTGGTTTGCCGGAGCTGCTTTCATTGATGGGGATCACGGATGCGCGGAAAACGGATCAGTGCTTTCTTTTGCCGAGGCAGATCCCGCCGAGGGAGAGAATCGCGGTGACGGCGGCGAGGATCGCCGGGTCGAAGGTGTTCGGAGATTTCTCCTTTTCCGGGGCCGCTTCGGGCTGAGCGGGCGTCTCTTCCGCAGGCTCAGGCTGCGTCGTGACGGGCTCCTCCACGACCGTTTCCTCGGGCTGCTCTGCCGGCTCCTCGGGCTGTTCCGGTTCGGCGGCGGGCGCTTCTTCGGCGGCCTTTTCACCCTTGATCCTCAATTCGGAGATGGAGGTGAAGTAGTGTTCGCCGCCGGCCGTGCCGATGATGCGGATGCCTTCGCAGGCAACGGGATCAAAGTTGAAGGTCCAGACCTGGCCGCCGGGCTCGTGGTCTTCGGAATTGGCGGACACCGGGTAGCCGGAATCCGCGTCGACGGCGACCCATTCGCCGTTCTTGAGCGCTTCGAGTTTCAGGCCGTCGGAGAAATAACCGCCGTCCCAGAAGAGCATGCCTTCGTAGTATTCGACGGAGGTGACGTTATACGTCTCGCCGCCGAAATCGTACGCATACCAGACCTCGTGAGGCTCCGTCGCCGCGATGTAGGTGTCGTACTGTCTCTTGTCGGCGCCTTCCTCACCCTCTTCGAGCCAGTCAAGGTCATTGATGACATTGATGTCATGGTTTCCGCCGCCCGCAGGCTGGTCAATGTTGGTGGACGGTGTGAAGAGGCGGGTGATGTATCCGGCTGCGAGATCTGCCTCGGTTTTTGCCGCTTCCTCGACAGCTTTTGCGGCTTCTTCTGCCGCGAGCGCTTCGGCATGCGGATCTGCTACGACGTAGTCATCCGGAACCTCCGCAAGCACGCGGATCTCGGCGCAGGAAATGAAGCTCGCCTGACCGCCCGCCATGCCCGCAATGCGGATGCCGTCGCATTCGACGGGATCAAAGGTGAAGGTGAAGGTCTCGAAGGGATCGCCGAAATCGTCCTGGAAGAGGCCCACCGGGTATTCCGGATCGCAGGAGACGCCGTCGAGCTGCGTCCATTCACCGTTCTTCAGGATCTCGATGCGGTTGGTGCCCATTTCGAACCAGCCGCCGTCCCAGAAGTGATTGCCTTCGGTGAATTCGAACGCCTTGACGGTATAGGGCTTCGGGAAGGTGTAGCCGATGAAGTCCTCGCCGGGTTCGGAACGCGCGCAGTAGGTGTCGTACTGTTCCTTGTCCGTGCCTTCGAACACGCCGTCGTTGATGACATAGATGTCGTGGTTGCCGCCGCCCTTCGGCTCTTCGACGGAGACGATCGGGGTCAGCTCCTTCTCGACGAACATGTCGGCCGCGCTGACGGAAACAGCGAGCGCCGCGCTGAGGAGAAGGATGCAGGAGAGAATCAGAGAGAGTTTTTTCATGGTATCCTCCTTGTGGATGATCTTGGTTGATGGGAATCTATTGACCGCCGGAGGAGGTCCCTCCGGGATGGGCCGTGGATGGGAGCCGCGCGGATCAGTCGAGCTTTTCGTACGCCTTGACGGTGTCCTCGATGTCCTTCACGAGCTTTTTCTGCAGGGATTTTTCCTGCGATGCCAGCATGTCGTAGTTTTTGGATACGAGCATGCCGATGGAGTTGACCAGATTGCCCCAGCCGTAGATGTAGGCCGGGTCGTAATACATGGTGCCGAGGATGATCGTGAGCATGCCGGTGGACTCCTCGTCGCGCGAGTATTTGTACATCAGGCACTTATCCACGTATGCCGCGCGGACGGTCTCGTGCGACGCCGCGTTGAGGGCTTCCGTCACGAATCCCGCGAAGTCGAGGTCGCGGCAGTTCTGCGGGATGATGAAGGCGGCGGGGAAGTTGCAGACCATGTGGCGGTATTCGGCCTGTTCGGCGGTGTATTTCGGCATCGGAAGGACGCCGAAGTCGACCTCCATCTCGCGGAAGCGCGCCAGATTCTGCATGCATTCGACGTAGAACAGCCCCTGGTTGTTCATGAACATTTCCTCCGCCTCTCTCCACGCGCGGCTGAGGGCGTTGATGTTCTGCACGTTCTTGCCCTTGTGGTAGAAGGTGAGGATCTTCGAGAAGAGGTCGAACGCCTTTTCGTCGAGCGGCTTGTATTCCGGGTAGTCGTCGGCGTTCTTGTTCACGAATTCGACCTCCGCGCCGTACATCAGGGCGAACGCGGTCCGGTCGAACGGGGTGATCATGCCCCACTGATCGCGCTCGTTAAGGTTGCCGTCGCCGTTCAGATCGACCGTGGCGTCCGAGGACAGCTCGAACAGCTTGTCGACGGTCCATTCGTTCCGGTCGACGAGCCCGTACAGATCGCCGATCTGATGGTTCTCCGCGAGCTGCTTGTTGAACATCACGCACCAGGTCAGATCGAGGTTCTGCAGGTTCATGTCGCCGTAGCAGTAGAACAGCCTGTTCCCGACGGAGAGCGTCTTCCGGGCGTTCTGGTCGAACCAGATGTTCCCGAGATCCAGCCCCGGCAGGGAATTGAAGTTATAGAACAATCCTTCCGTCGCGGAGCCGACCGCCTGGTCCGCGGGCAGCAGCGCGCCGTCGAAATCCGCGGTGTCGGACAAAACGGACGTGCGGAAGTCGTTCAGGTAGGCGGACGACTTGAAGCCCACGACCTTCAGGTTGTACCGGTCCTCGAGCAGCAGGTTGCGGGCGAAGACGGCGTCGTTGAGCGGCTCGCCGGTCTCTTCCTCGGCGTTGAGCTCAAACATTTCCCATTCGCCGGAGTTCGAGTCCCGCCCGATGACGGTGAACGTCCGGCCCTGCCAGTCCGCCTCGCCGAGATAGGCCAGAATGTCGTGCTCCGTCTCTTCCGGGACGGGATCCTGCGCGGTCGGCGTGTCTGCGGTCTGCGTCGGCGTTTCCTGCCTGTCGGGCTTGTTCTCCGAGCAGGCGGTCACGGAGCCGAGCAGCATCACCGCCGCGAGCAGTATTGCGAGTATCCTTTTCATCACGGTCCTCCTTTTCGGTTTTGTCTGCGGTATCCTCAGAGACGATACGCGTCAAGCGTCGCCTTGACCATGTCGTCCACCGTGACGCGGGTCTTTCCGTACACGATGGTGTTGATGATCCCGCGGCAGGGCGCGCGCCATTCTTCGGAGACTGCGTCGATCCCCTTCATCATGCCGATGATCGAGCCGACCGTCGCGCCGTTGCAGTCCGTGTCGAACGCCGTCTGGACCGCATGGCATACGCTCGTGCCGTAGTCGCCGCCTCCCCAGAGGAGCGCCGCGGAAACGATCATGCAGTTTGACACCGCGTGGCACCAGCCGTATTCCGTATTCTCGTCGAAATCCTCGTGGATCATGCGGTAGGCGTCGTCCCACGGCGCACCGGATTTCCAGAGATCGATGATCTTGTCGACGAAGAAGCGCAGGCGGCACTTGGCCGGGACCTCGTCGAGCCCCGCTTCGATCGCGGTGAGCGGGTCGTCCGTTGCGGCGGCCGCAGCGATCACCGCGGCGATGAACATCGCGCCGTAAATGCCGTTCTTCACATGGGAGACCCGCGCGTCCCGCCATGCCATCTCCGCGGCGGCTTCCGGATTGCCGGGATTGATGTAGCCGTAATAATCCACGCGGATCTGCGCGCCGATGTATTCGCGGAAGGGGTTGTAATAGGAGCCGCAGTCCGGGACGGGGATGCCCGCGATGTAGTTGCGGTAAGCCACCCGCTCCGCCGTGAAGGTGGAGAACGCCGGGATCCTGCCCGCCCATCCGCCGATCACGTCTTCGGAGGCGAAGCCCTTCCCGCGGCGGCGGATGAGATCCATCGCAAAGACGGTGTAGTTCAGGTCGTCGTCCACCGGGAAGCCGTTCGGGACATTGTCGCCCCAGCAGCTCGCCATCCACGGATTGACCTCCTCGATCACCTTTTCGGTGAAATCGGCCTTCCGGATGTAATGCGTCATCGGGAGGTTGCCCGTTCCTTCGAGCAGCTTGTTCAGCGTCCCGCTGCGGAGCCCTTCGACGGGCTTTCCGAGCAGGCATCCCGCGACGCGTCCTTCCCAGGCGCCGCGCCAGCGGAGGAGAAGATCGCCCTCGCCGAGCGTCAGGTTCAGCCGATGGCGCTTCGCCGGTCTCGCGGCGCGGATCGCTTCGAGGTCGTCCGGCTCCTCATACGGATAATCGCTCCGCATGGGCGCCTCCTCCATTTCGCCGACCAGCTTCGCGGCTAGCTCCCCGTACGCCGGATCGGCCGCGTGATCGTGCGCGTCGGCCTCTTCGCATTCCCCGCGCAGATGCCCGACATCCCGCCCCTCGTCCCAGGACTGCATCCACTCGATGAGCGGCGAGGATTTCCACAATAGTCTATGGTTCATGATCGAACCTCCTTCCGTATCCGTGAAATCCGTCTTACCGGACTTCGATTTCGGAAATGCTGATGAATCCGTGCTCGCCGCCCGCCGTGCCGATGAGCCGCACGCCCCCGCATTCGGTCGGTTCCGAGAGACGGAACGTATAGGTTTCGTACCCCTTCCCGAAGGATTCGCGGGCATTGGAGACCGGATAGGCGGGCGTGACCTCGCAGGCGCACCGCACCCAGGCGCCGTCCTTCCAGACTTCGACGGCAGGGGCGCCGTCCCGGAACCATCCGCCGTCCCAGAAGTGATTGCCCTCGGTGAAGGCGATCTCCGTGACGGTTTGCGGCGTATGGTAGAGGAAGCCGACATACGCCTCCTCCGGCCCGGAGCGCCCGTGATAGGTATCGTACTGCATGCTGTCGTTCGCGCGCGCGGCATCGGGCTTCACGCCGTCGCAGATCACGCGCAGGTCCTTCGCGCCGCCGCCCGTCGGAGATGCGACGCTGCACACGAGGATCGTATCCTCCCCGCGTGTCTCCGACGCCTCTCCGTGGATCTCCAGCACCACGGGCGAGATCTCGCCGACGCTGACGAAGGACGCCGAGCCGCCCGGTTTGCCCGCGAGGCGGACGCCGGAACAGCGGATCGGCTCCGGGAAAGTGAATTCGTAGGTCTCGAACGACGGTCCCTGCTCGCTCTCGGAGTTGCCGGGATAGGGGCGGTCGATCGCGGCTTTCGCGACCTTCCACGCGCCGCCCTCGTAGATCTCGACCTTCGGTTCGCCGTTGAACCAGCCGCCGTCCCAGAAATGCTTTCCTTCGGTGAAGCGGACGCCGGTCAGGGTCGCCTCCATATCGAACGTCACGCCTGCGAAGAGGAAGTCCTTTTTCGCGCCGCCGTCGTAGGTGTCGTACTGCAGCGAGGAATCGGCATTCCCTACCTCCGGGATCACGCCGTCCCGCATGATTTCGGGATCCGGATTGCCGCCGCCCTTCGGGTTCATGACCGTGCAGACCGCATGGCCGGACAGGGCCGCCGTTTCCCGGGCCGTCACGGTCCGCTCGAGGGCGATCTCGCTTCCGGACGCGCCGCGGACCTCGCACCGCACGGTGTATTCGCCGGGCTCCGCGTAGGTGTAGACGACCGGCTGCACGTCGCAGACGAAGCCGTCGCCCATATCCAGCCGCACGGAATCGAGCTTTTCGCCGAATTCAAAGACGGAGAGCCGCACCGAAACGCTCCTGTCCGCGCCGCTTTTCACGTCGAGGTTCGCAGAGATGCCGTCCGGCCATTGTTCATAGGGGACCGGGACCGCTTCGGCGTCGAGCGGGATCCGCCATTCGCCCGATTCGCATACCGCGCCGGAGAGCGTGAGCACCTCCCGCGTCTGTCCGAGTGCGAGCTCCATGACGTGCCGGAAGGTGTATTCCGTGTTGGAAAACTTCCGTCCGTCCCAGTCGAGGTCCTTGGTGTAGATCTCGTCGATCCGGGACGCGCCGAGCCAGCTGCCGAGGATCGACGCCGCGCTGGACGGGTTGCAGTCGCTGTCCTGCCCGCATCGGGTCGAAATGCGGATCGTTTCGCCGAGGTCGCCGTTCCCGTAGAGAAGGCCGATCGCGACGTAGCCGGAATTGAGCTTCGCGTCGATGTTGAGGTCTCCGGCACACTCCGGGCATTTGTCGTCGTCCGCCCAGCGATCCTCGAGCATCTGCCAGTTTTCCTCCCAACTGTCCCCGCGCCGGTACGAGTCCAGCACGTCCTCGATGAGCGCGCGGAACCGGGTGTTCTCCGGGATCACCGCGAGGCCGTCCTCCACGATCTCGGCGACCGAGGAAGCGCGGTATGCCGCCGCATGCATCGCCGCGAGGAACACCCCGCCGTACACGCCGTCGCCGTAATTCATGATGTGCCCGATTTCAAAGGACCGCTGCGCGGCCGCGTTGACGAGCGCCGGATACATGATCCCGAGAAAATCGCATTCGATCTGCCAGTCGATGTCGTCCGCATGCACGTTGCAGAGATAGCTTCCGGAATCCGGCGGCAAGAGGCCGTTGCGCAGGTTTTCACGTCCCTGCAGGTTGGCGTGCCAGAGCGGGAAGGCGGAGTCGCGGAATTTTTCCGCCAACTGTTCCACGCCGCACAGAACGCCGTGCTCCTCCATCGCGTCCATGAACGGGATCTCGACGTAGAGGTCGTCCTGCCCGAACGCGTCGTTGATCGCGGAGGAATGCCATTCCGGCATCTCGTCCTCCGGGATGATGCGGCGGCACCAGCGGAACTCCGTCGGTCCGGCCCACGCGACCCCGATCATGGAGCCGATCCAGCCGCCGAGGATCCGGTCGCGGAGCTCGTCGTCCGAAATCGCGAACATCCCGTCGTCCGGGGTCCCCGCATCCTCCGCGGGAAGCGTTTCCGCCGCGCTCTCCGAGGGGACCGGTTCTTCCGTCCTTTCCCGCTCGCACGAAGAAAGCGGCAGGGCGGCAAGGAGCACGGCGAGGATGAGCGAGAGGACGCGTTTCATGGGGAAACCTCCGGGGCACGGGCGGAGCGTATTCATCTCCGATTATATGCTGTCTTTATTATAAGTTGGCAGAAGACGGAATTCCACCGAAAAAGAACCTTATCATGAGCAAAAAACACTCTGCGCTTCCGGTTTGTTTTTGCCATACCGTACAGAGTGAACAGTCTATTCCCATTCCAATTGTTAAAACAGCACAAAACTGCGCGCGCGGGCCCGATCCCTCTTGATTGTTTTTGAAGCATACGGTATAATAACACCATAACGTCCGATCATTTGCGGAGCAGCCATGGAACCGAACACGATTGCCGATTATCAGGAGTATCTGGAAAGCGTCGTCTATTTCCCGATCGAATACGACGAGAACTATCCCGTCTACTACTTCGAATATACCCAGCGCACCTTCAATCACAAAAAAATGCACTACCACAACGGCTTCGAGATCGGCGTCTGTCTCGAAGGCGAGGGGATCTTCCTGGTGAAGAACAAGGTCTATCCGTTCCGGAAGGGGTGCGTGACGTTCATCTCCTCCTCGCAGCCGCACATCGCGCAGAGCCCGAACGAGTTTCCTTCCCGGTGGAAATACCTGACGATCGACTGGGAAAAGCTCTTCGGACAGAAGGAGATCCAGGTCAACCGGAACGTGATCTGGAACGAGGAGATGGCGCGGCTCGTGGAGATCATCTATGCGGAAGCGGAGCGTCACGACGAGTCGAGCGTGGCCGTCATCACGCATCTGCTCAACGCGCTGATTCTGAAATTCCTGCGCTGCGAAGGAGAGGCGGAGCTCGACGAGGCGCCCGCGGCCAAGGTCATCGACCCGAAGATCTACGCGTCGATCAAGTACATTCTCAATCACTACGGCGAGCGGCTTTCGGTGAAGGACCTCGCCGCGGAGAGCAATTACAGCGTCAACTATTTCCGCAAGCTCTTCACCGAGCAGACGGGGGTGACACCGCTCAACTACATCACGAACATCCGGCTGCGCATGGCGGCGATCCTGCTCCGTTCCTCGGACCGCACGATCGTCGACGTCGCCGAGGCCTGCGGATTCAACTCCCTGTCCTCCTTCAACCGGTGCTTCCGCGATCAGTACGGGACCACCCCCGCCCAGTGGAGGAAGCAGTGGTAGGGAAGAGGACCGGCATGCGCGGATTCCGGCCCCTGTTGATATTTCCGGTCGGATGTGCTACAATGAAGCCGCGAACGCAAAATCGCGAAAAGGAGCCTCCTCTATGAAAAAACGCGTCTGTATCCTGTTTGCCGTCCTCTTGTTCCTGTCATCTGCCGCTTCGTGCGGAGAGAACCGTGACAACGACCCGCCGGACACCCCCGTCCTGCCCATCGGGACGCCCGCGCCCGAAGAGGCCGAAACGGAGCCCGCGGAAACCGAGCTCTCCGACGGTCTGCCGGACACGGATTTCAACGGGTATGGATTCCGCATCGCGTACGGCGATGAAGACGTGAATCACAGCGTCGCGGAGGACTATACCGGCACGCCCGTGGTGGATGCGCTCCGGGAATCCACGCTCTGGCTGGAGAACCGCTTCAACATCACGGTCACGCCGATCGTTTACGAAAACAGCCGCGCGCCGTACAACGCCTCGATCGCGGCGGGCGACGACGCCTTCGACATCATGTTCGCCGCCGACTGGGCCGCCTATCCCATGGCGAAGGACGGTCTCTTCGTCGACATGTTCACAATCGATCAGTTCGATTTCACGAAACCGTGGTGGCCCTCGCACATGCTCGACAACCTGACGGTCTGCGGTTCGATGTACTGCTCGTCCAACTACATCTCCTACATGGGCCTTGACTGGACCCGCGCGCTCTTCGTCAACAAGGATTACGCCGAACGGTTCAACCTCCCTCTTCCGTACGACACCGTCCGGGAAGGCGCATGGACGCTCGACGCGATGATTTCCTACGTGACCGGCGCGTCAAACGATGTGAACGGGGACGGGGTGATCGACGGGAACGACGAGGTGGGCTTCGTGACGGGAAGCCAGACATGGTACTGCCTGCAGGAAGCGGTCGATATCCCGGTCTACCGCCGCGACGCGGACAAGCTGCCCTACCTCGATTTCGACATCGAGCGGGTGGACGCCTACGTCTCGAAGATGCGCTCCCTGATCGGCTCCCGGGACTTCATGGATGCGGGCGACTTCTTCGGGGCGGGCGTGTTCCAGACGGGAAAAGCGCTTCTGTGCTACGGCCAGCTTTCCAACGCGTATTCTTCCTTCCGGAGCGCGGATTTCTCCTACGGCTTCCTCCCGTCCCCGAAGTTCGACGAAACGCAGCGGAGCTATATCAACTGCTGCACGGACCGTCCGTGGGCGATCCCGATCACCGTGACCGGAGATCAGCTCGACATCGTGGGAACAGTGTGCGAGGCGCTGTCCTGCCGGAATTATCAGCATGTTCTTCCGGTCTATTTCGAACAGACGATGAAAGCCCGTCTCGCGGACGCGCCGGACGACGCCGAAATGCTCCAGATCATCGCCGACACGCGCACGACCTCGTTCAGCTTTGCCTACGAGCTGCCGTACAGGAACATCCTCGGCGACCTCGGCACCTCGTCCGAGGGGGTTGGCTCGTATTATCAGAAGAATGTGAAGGTGGCGGAAAAGAACCTCGAACGTCTTATCACAGCGTTTGAAAAGATCAAGGGAGAGTGACGATATGACGATACGGATCGTTCAAAAGAATAATGATACAGAGTACGCTGCCGGAGAGCTCGCCCGGTTCCTCGCGGAGTTCACCGCGTGCGAAATCCTCCGGGGGGAGGGCGAAGCAGATCGCACCGTCACGCTGGCCGTCGATCCCGCCCTTGACGCGCAGGCATGGTCCGTTCACGGGGACGGGCGCTCGCTGACGATTTGCGGCGGGAATCCCTCGTCCGTTCTCTGCGGCGTCTGCGATGCGCTGGCCGAGGCGGGGATCCTCTTTGAGGCGACGGGATACGCCGCGCCGCTCGGCTTCGATCTTGACGCGCTGTTCCGCACGGACCGGGAGGTGAACCCGAAGTTCCGTCTGCGCGGCGTCCGCCAGCACATCAATTTCCCGATGGACATCTCCTCCTATCCGCTGAAGGACGCGGAGGAGTACATCCGCGCGCTTGCCCGCATGCGCTTCAACGCGATCACGTTCCACAGCTATCCGGGTCAGTGGCACGGCACGAGACCGGGCGAGCGTGCCGGACACTTTTTCTACGGACAGGTGCACCCCGTCCCCGCCGCCGATCCGCTGACCGCCTCCCGTATCCATAACCGCAGGATCTACTGCATCCCGGAGGCCGAGGCGATCTTCGACGACGAAGCGAAGCGGGAGGAATACGCGGTTTACTGGCTCGGCGAGGTCATGAAGACCGCGAAGGAGGCCGGCATGACGGTCACGCTGTCGGTCGAGATCCTCTCGGACGACACGGACGCCGAGTGCCGGATGCTGAGGAAGCTGTGCGAGACCTACCCGCACATCGACACCCTCGAGCTCATCACCGAGGAGTGCGGCGGATTCCGCAGTCAGGAGGGCGTGACGCGCGGGAACGTGACGGAATTCCTCACCGGGCTGTTCGGCGATGAGATCCTCGACGGAGACGGGCGTGTCCCCGGCCTTCCGGAAGGGATGCCCGGTCAGCTCGGATCGTCCGCCGTGTGCCTCAGACGCATGCTGAACGTGCTCGGGCGGCGCGGGGACTGGTACGATCCGATGGAGAAGAAGCCGGCGCTCCGGGCGGGGCTCTATCTCACCGACCGCGACACGCTGTGCGTACTGCGGCCGATCCTGCGGCGGAATCTGCCGGCGGGGATGACGATGAGCCTGCTTCCCGCGCACGGCGCCCTCGCCGCTGCCGACAACGTCGAGAACACCGGGACCGTGCCCGCCGACTGGCAGAACACGATGTTCTATTCCTGGGCGGAGTTCGACGGGAACATGTACCTCCAGCAGATGTCGACGGAGGGGATCGAAAAGCTGACCGCGCTCCCGCCGACGGATTCGTCCTACGGCGTCTGCATCAACCACTGGCGCACGGCGGAAAACAGCCTGACGATCTCCTACGCCGCCGAGGCCGCGATCAGCGCCATGCCCGCCGACGCGTTTTACTCGAAGCACGCCGCGCGCCTCGGGATCGCCGACACGGAAGCGTTCGTCCGCTTCTGCCGGAGGATGGCGCGGCTCGATACGGTCAACCGGGACAACCTCTTCAACATCGGCTTCTGTGCCGTCGGATGCTGGCTCGGCTGGCACCGGAGCGGGGCGTACATGACCCCGCGGGGCTACAAGGACGCCGACTACCGCCATGCCATCGCCGAATACGAAGCCCTCAGCAGAGAGGCGAAGACGATCCTTTCGTCAGCCGGAACGCGGGAGGGGATCGCGCTTCTGCGCCTCTGGGACAACCGCTGCCGAACGAGCGTGCTGCACGTGCGCTCCATGATGACGCTCGAGGAGCTGAACGGCGTCTTCGACTACGATCATCCCGCACCGCTCACCGAAGAGCAGGCCGAAAAGATCGCCGCCATTCTGAAGCGATCGCGCGGGGACGCCGAGGCATATCTTCATCTCTACGGTGCGCTGCTGCCGGACCGCGGCGGAGAGGGACAGCTCGTGAGCTATTATGAGACGACGCTCGTCTACATCGACGCGATCGCGGCCGCCTTTGCGGGGACCGGGACCGATCGGGTGCGCGCGGTCTTCGATGAGCCGCCCATGCCCGATCCCGAAGCGCGGTGACGGGGACGATCCTCAGAAGCCGGATCATCGCGCCCTTACCCCTGTTTCCGGCGCCGCGGACACAGAAAATGGCTGCCGCCCCTCTCCTTTTTCGGGAGAGAACGAGCGGCAGCCCCGTTTGTTGTTTCAGGCTCAGAGATACGGCTGCATGTCCTTCGTCAGCTTTTCCTCCATGGCGATGAGCTTTTTCGCGTAGTCCTTGGACTTCTCATCCGCCGCCTTGTACTGGTTCAGGTATTTCGAAAGGGATTTCACGCCCATGTTGCAGCCGTCCGTCATCAGATCCGCGACCGTGTGATCGCCCGGGTTCATCATCAGTTCGGCTTTGGTTTTCAGCCAGGACATGGCGGACGCCATCACGGGCGGATCCTTGCCCTGATCCTCAAACCGGTTCAGGTGTTCCCGGATGTCTCCGGCCAGGGCCTCGTGCTCGCGCTTCGAGCTGTCCAGCAAGTCGCGCAGCGCGCCGTCGCGCACGTCGTTCATCACATCGCCGATGGCGTCGACGCCCATTTTCGCTCCCGCGTCGCATTCCCGCAGCAGCCGGACGGTATCTTGTTCAATCATCGTTTCAGCCTCCTTTCAGGCACTGCTTCAAGGATGCCCGATTCGAGGCGGTTTTATGCCGAGCGGACGGCAGATGCGATGATTCTGACGGCGCGGGCGTGGATCACAGCTTCGTTCCGCAGTTCGAGCAGAATTTCGCGCCGTTCGTCGGGGAGCCGCAGTTCGGACAGAACTTCGGTGCTTCGGCAGCCCCGGCGGGTTTTTCGGAAGCGGCGCCGCCGAGCGCGGCTTCTGCCTGCTTCTGCGCCTCGGCCATCCGTTTTGCCATCTCCTCCGGCGTCATCGCTGCGATGGCTTTTCCTTTTTCCATCAGCGCGATCTTCTTCCGGCCGTTCTCGTCCGGTTCGATATGAAGATCGGAGAACGCGCCGAGGCGGATTTGGGCGGCGGAGAGCGCGGCTTCGCAGGCTTGGCGCAGTCTCTGTTCCTGGGCGGGGAGATCCCGATAGGAGCAGCGCTCCGACGCGAGGGTCTGGAGCTCCCGGATGAGCGCAGCCCGGGCGGCGGTTTTGACGAAATCCTCCCCGAGCGCGCAGCCCGCGGACAGCGCACAGCTCAGTTCGAGATCCAAAACGCCGTATTCGGGATCCGCGTAGGAGACGGGGAACTCGATCCGGACGGCGGGAGCGGTCGGCGCGCTTTTCATCTGCCTGACGGTTTCGGCGATCTCCTTCGTCATCAGCAGATAATACCCGTACCGCTGGATCCCTTCGCGGTTCCGAAGGGTGCACTTGAAGCCGTAGGAGTAATCGGGCATGGAATACGGATTGCGCAGCAGAACGTCCTTCAGAGAGTTGTTATTGTAGATCTTCTCCGTCGTTCTCACGTCGCGGATCGGCAGATCGAGCAGATACTCGGCAAGCCGCAGCCCGATCTTGTTCCGGAGGCGTTCGCCCTCGTTCGGGATCTGAACGGCGTCGTTGTTGAGCTGGACCCGGATCGCGGAGATATACGGGTGTTCCACCCGGATCACCGCGTAGAACATGTACATGTAGAGGATGTGCTTCGGGTTGTAGCTGACCTGCTGACCGTTCACCGTCTGCTTTTCTTCCCGCTGCGTCTGGACGATGTCGATGTCGACGTCCGTCACCTGGTCGAAGCGGATCACGTCCGGGTTGCGGTCGATGATCTGGCTGATGTCCGTGATCTCCTTTCTCTCGCCGAAGAGGGAGGAGGCGCTGTCCTCGATCGCGGCAAATACCCGCGCGTCCTCGTCGATGACGATGGAGCCGTACTCGCCGAAGCATTTGGTCGTCTTGAACGCGGCGAGGCGTTTTTTGTTCTCCTCCCGGTCCGCGAGCTGCGCGCGGATGGATTCTTCCGAGGCGGATTTATAATCCGAGAACCACGGAGACAGCTTTTTTGCGCAGTCCTTGCACAGATTGCCGTCGGCGAGCTTGTGCCCTCCGAGCAGCCCGATCTTGGCCCCGCACACGGAGCAGTTTTTCTTCTCGAAGAGTGCCATTTTCTTTCTCCTGTTCTGGTATGATTTGATCTCTTTCCGGACTCAGCCTTTCGCCGACCACACGGAGAACCCGTAGATGGCTTCGGCGGAGATCCCCGTGTTCACCCATCTCGGCCAGAGCGCCTCCACGACGATGACCCCGTCTTCCTCCGGCGCGGAGAAGAAGTACGCGTCCCCGCCCTCTTCTTTTTCCGGCTGCGGCAGCGCGGTCATCTCGAGGAACCCGCCTTCTCCGTCCGACTCGTAAAACATTGCGTTCACGATCCACGGGACGTTCCCGTCCGCGAACGTGAGACAGAGCCGCTCGCCCGGCTGTACGATCAGCGGATCGTAGGAGGCGCTCAGGGGATCCGGGCCTTCCTTTCCGGAGACGGTGTCCGTCTTGGTCTTTCTCCAGTTATAGCTGAGCGGCTCCGACGTCCTCTCGCCGGCATCCGACGAAAGGGTCAGCGCGGAAGGCCCGTCGGGCACGTCGCCGGGAATGAACAGCTTGTCGCACGATACGAGCGCGCAGGACAGCACGAGAACGGCGGCGATCCACAGCATCGGGATGATTCGTTTTTTCATTTTCTGCCCCTCCGGTCATCAGGACGGTATGCGGTTTCGTCGTACCGGCCAACCGGGGATCGGACCGATCCCTTCTGACAGTATTATATCGGCGAGCCGGGCCAATAGCAAGAGATCGCGGAACATTTCACAGAAAATTCACCGTTTTTTCCCGCGAAAACCTCCTCCCGCATCCTCCGGCGGCGATTCTTTTCGGATTTGCCGGTTCCTGTTGCAAAACCGGGCGGTTCGTGCTATAATAGACGGGAACGGAACTGCCGATGCGGCAGCTCGCGGTTCGCACATCAACCGATCCTACGATCAGCGATAAAAAGGAGGATTTTTCCATGCGGTTCAAGACAATGCTCCTCTTGGTGCTCACCGTGCTTCTGGCGGCCGGTTCTGCGATGGCGGCGGAAGCGGCGGATGACGTCACGGCGATGAAGGCGGCGAAACCGCCCGTCATCGACGGCAGCATCGACGAGGTATGGGACACGACCGAAGCGATGAGCGCTCTGGTTTATGACAACATGGAGTGGGAGTTTGCAGATCTCACGGATATGGACATCGCGACCGGATACACGAAGGTGCTCTGGCAGGAGGATACGCTGTATCTGCTGGCGGTCGTCACCGACAAGACGATGGATTCCGACGCGAAATCCGTCACCAACGGCATCAACTTCTGGGTTTCCGAGACCGATTCCGGCAAGGAGAGCTTCAACGAAGCGGACGGCGACTGGCACATCTTCTGCAACGCCGACGGCGGGACCAACTACTACACCGGGAACAAGAACGTCTACGGACAGGCGGAAATGGCCGCCGAGCGCACCGCGGACGGTTACATCGTCGAGGTCGCCGTCCCGGTGATGACCTCCGGCTTCGAATACGCCGCGGGGAACAAGATCGGCTACAACATCTCCGTCGACGACGATCAGGACGGGGACAACAACCGCGACACGTTCACGTCGTGGCAGACCTATGACGGGAGACCTTACTGGGAGAAGACCTCCGCGCTGAATGAAGTGACGCTCGTCGGGGGCGAAGGCGCTTCCGCCGGGACATCCGCCGCCGATCAGAAGGTCCCGGTGGACGTCGTGGAGATCCCGGAAAAGGCCGTGACGGTCGACGGCGTCATCGCGGACGGCGAATGGGACGGCGCGACCCGCATGCTTCTGAACATTTCCAATACCTCCACCTGGACGGAGAACGGCGCGGGCATCGTCGGCACGGACGGCTGGTCCAAGCTCGGCCATACCGACGACGACTTCTCGACGGAGTTGGCGTTCACCGTGGACGGGGAGAACCTCTACATCCTCCTCACCCGCAAGGACTCCACGCTGAATTTCGCCTCCGACAACTACCACCGGCCCTATTCCTCCGACTGCGCCCTCATGTGGTTCTACGATCCCGATTACGGCGCGCAGTACGGTCTGCAGCTCCTCGCGGCGAACAAGAGCGGCACGCCGATCATCGGCTACTTCTTCATGGACTCCGATCAGAACGACTCCATCAACATGATGGAGGACGGGTATGCCGAGGCCGTGACCAAGACCACCGCGGACAGCTACGTCATGGAGGCCCGCGTGGATATGTCCGGCATGGACGACTTCGGGCATGACATGCTCGCGACCGGCAACATCCGCGTGACCTGGTGCGCGGTCAACATCTGCGAGGACGGCTGGGACAGCGACGACGGCCAGCACGTTCTCTGGGGCACGTATAACTATCAGGCGCAGTACAAGGGCGTCAACGACTGGGACAACGCGCCCGCGGCAAAGCTCAGCGGCGGCTCTTCTTCCGGCGCGGGCACCGACACGGCCGCATCCGACGCATCCGGCGCCGAGCTCCTCGCGAAGTCCTGGGACACCATTTTCGTCGACTATGAGATGATGGTCGACGGCAACGCGGGCGGCTGGCTGGCCGACAACCCGGTCGAA
>JAEEGL012195096.1_pt1 | contig 35727 bp, 36 predicted proteins | sample 9134231 | NCBI WGS metagenome assembly JAEEGL01 (sample SAMN16246548, study PRJNA631951) | gut metagenome | biome: gut microbiome; feature: rumen; material: fiber-attached | host: Bos | place: Iran: Karaj | collected 2018-10
TGGCTCTGTAGCTCAGTCGGTAGAGCAGAGGACTGAAAATCCTTGTGTCGGTGGTTCAATTCCGCCCAGAGCCACCATTCTTTTTGATAGTAGCTGCGCTCGTAGCTCAGCTGGATAGAGTGTTTGGCTACGAACCAAAAGGTCAGGGGTTCGAATCCCTTCGAGCGCACCAGATTATCGGGAAATGGCTCAACTTGGTAGAGCACTTGGTTTGGGACCAAGGGGTTGCAGGTTCAAATCCTGTTTTCCCGACCATTTAGTATGTAAAGCCTTACTCTAAGGCTTTTTTTTGTGGAGGTTTTATGATTTTTCTAGGTTCAATGCTTTTACTTTGTATACTTGCATTAATAATGGTTTTATTTGTAACTAAAAAAATATATTTATTTGAAATATTAGGAAAAATAAAAAATAAATATATAAGATATATTATTGCATGTATTCCTGCTTTAATAATTATGCCTATGTTGTGGATTAATTATTTTAATACTATTATTGTTTTATTTACGTTAGTAGTATTTTGGATTATTGGTGATTTAATTTGCTTATTAATAAAAAAAATAACTAAAAAAGTTATTAAAAATATAACTAGAGGTACTATAATTCTATTATTTACTACTATATATTTTGTTATTGGATTTTATTTAGCTCATAATGTTGTTGAAACAAAATATACTATAGAGACAAATAAAAATATTGGTATGGAACAATTTAGAATTGCACAAATATCTGATAGTCATATTGGTTCTACTATGGATGGCAAACAGTTTAGCAAATATATGGACAGAATAAATAATACAAATCCTGATATTGTTGTTATAACTGGTGATTATGTTGACGACGATACTAGTTTTTATGATATGCGTATAGCTAGTGAAGGTCTTGGAAAATTGAAAACTAAATATGGAGTATATTTTATTTATGGTAATCATGATAAAGGATATTTTGATTATCGTGATTTCGATGATAATGATTTAAGGAAAGAACTTCAAAAAAATAATGTTATTATTTTGGAAGATGAAGTAGTAGAATTAACAGATAAAATATATTTAATAGGAAGACAAGATAAGACTGTTAAAGATAGAAAATCGATTCAAAAACTAGTTGAAAATTTAGATAAAAATAAGTATATGATTGATCTTAACCATCAACCAAATGATTATAAAAATGAAGAACAAGCAGGTGTTGATTTAGTCTTATCAGGACATACTCATGGAGGACAATTCTTCCCTCTTGGACAAATAGGAACATTATTAGGTTTTAATGATGGATATTATGGACTTGAAAAAAGAGGTAATACTAATTTTATAATAAATTCTGGTTTAGGAGACTGGACTATAAAATTTAAAATAGGAACTATTTCAGAATATACTATTATTGATATAGTAAAAAAATAGATAGAAGAAGATTTTCTTCTTTTTTTGCATATTTTTCTAAAAAATCATAAAATTAAGTATGAGAACAATAATACATGATTTAGATAAAGAAAAACTATCAAAATTTAATTTTGATATGGAAGATTATATTGTAAATGCTAATGAATGCAAAAATAGTTGTATTGGTTGTTTTTCGTGTTGGATTAAGCATTCTAAATATTGTTTTTATAAAGATAACTTTTCAAAATTAGTAGATAAACTTAAAAATTCTGATGAATTAATTATAATTAGTAAATCAAGATATGGTTGTTATAGTACAAACATTAAAAGAGTGTTAGAACGATGTCTAGGCTATGTATTACCATATTTTGAAGTACGAAATAATATGATTCATCATAAATTACGTTATAAGAATAATTTAGAGATTAATACTTTTTTCTATGGAGTCGCTTCAAAAGAAGATCAAGATAATTTATATTCATTAGTTAAAGCAAATTGTATTAATCTTGGTGTTATTAATTTTAACGTTAATTGTTTTAATGAAATTGAGGAGATAACAAATGCATGTTTTGATTAATGGAAGCCAGAAAAGTAAGAGTAGTAATTCAGAATATTTTTTAGAATACATTAGTAAAAATATCAATGAATGTACTATTTTTAGTTTAAAAAAAGATAGTTATAAAAACATTATTAGTAGCATTAAAGAGTCTGAAAATGTAGTTATGGCATTTCCTTTGTATGTTGATAGTCCAAACACAGTGACAATTTGTTTTTTAGATTATATATATGATAATAATATTACTATAAATAAAAATATTTATGTTGTTATTAATTGTGGTTTTAGAGAAGGAGAACATAATATAACTGCTCTTAATATTATAAAAAACTGGTGTAAAAAAGTTCACGCTAATTATTGCGGAGCCGTTTTAATTGGTGCAGGTGAAGTTGCTGGAAATAAAAAGTATCAATTCATTAGTAAAAAAGTTTTCAAATGTTTGAATAAACTTAGTAATGATATTGAGAATAATATAGTCTCAAAAGATATGATAACAACTGTTAGTTTATTAAATAATAAACTATATTGTATGATTGCCAATATATCTTAGAATAAAGACAGTAAAAAAAATAATTTAACTAAGAATGATATAATGAAACAATGAAAGGAACTTATAAAAGCTCCCTTTTATAAAATTCAAATAATTTAAAAATTTTTCTAATGGAACAAGTGTTGCAATAATTTTTACGTTTTTGCTCATAACTGATTTTCAGTAATTTCTAAATACAATTTATCAGATATAAAAAAGTATCAATTAATAATCATAATCATGATTTTCTAAATTATCATTGAATTTACTTTAAATATTAAAATTATGTACATTTTTTTATAAATGTTTACAAAAACGTTACTTATAAATCATTTGATGTAGTCATTAACTAATTATGAACGATAATATGCGAAATATTATATTTAATTGTTAAAATTAAATGAATAACAAGTATAAAGGAGATATTTAAATGAATGATGATAAAAAGAAACCAGAAATAGATATATTAACACTATATAGAAATTATTTATGTGCTTTACAAGAAAGAAAAGAAAATGGAACAAAATATGGTGATACAGATAATATGATTAGTTTTTATGAAAAACATTTAAATTTAAAATCAAAAAAAATGGTAAATAAAAAGAAAAAATAATTTAACAATTATTTATTATCTAAAAAACAAAAAAGAACTTTTAAAAAGTTCTTTTTAATTCATATGGAGGGCCCGACCGGATTTGAACCAGCGATCAGGGAGTTGCAGTCCCATGCCTTACCACTTGGCTACGGACCCACGCAAAATAATTATATCAAACATTAATTTAATTTACAAGTATTTATGTTTAAAAATAGAAACTTGTGCATACTATTAATGTTTGGAGGAAATACTATGCATAAAGAAAAAATAATATTTAGTATTTTATCAATTTTTTTAACAATTTCATTAATATATTATATTTTAATTTTTAAAAATATTGAGAATGTATTTAGATTAATAATTATTAGTATTTTAATAATTATTGATATTGTTATTTTAGTAAAAATATGGAAGTCTAAATTAACTTTTACTAAAGGAGTATTCTTTTGTACATATATTTTATTTCTTATGGTAGCAATTACTAATTTAAAAGACATATATGGTAATTTAAAGAGTATTAGTGCTTCATATAGTATATCTGGTAGTAGTATAGTAAAACTCAAAGGAAAAGAGCTAAATAATAGAAAAATAGGGGTATTATTTGATGATATGGAACATTTAAAAGTGTTATCATTTTATAATTTAGAATTAGTAGTTGAAAATAGTTATTTAGATATATTAAATGATTTATATGAAGAAAAAATATATTATGCCTATTTACCATCTAATTATATTCAAATGTTTAATATGTTAGAACAGTATAAGTCAATTGAAAATGATACTGAAGTAATATATACTAATTATAAAAAAGTAAAAATTGAAAATAATAATATTGATATTATTAATAATCCATTTAGTATATTAGTAATGGGTGTTGATTCTAATTCTGAAAGTTCATTTAATGGTGATGCTTTAATATTAATAACATTTAATCCTAAAACATTAAAATCAACTGTTTTAAGTATACCAAGAGATACATATACTAATATTACTTGTTTTAATAACAATAGAAAAAATAAAATTACTCACGCTGCTTGGTATGGTGAAGATTGTATGATATCATCAATAGAAAATTTATTTGATATTAAAATTAATTATTTTGTAAAAATAAATTTTGAAGGATTTGTATCTTTAGTAGATTTATTAGGTGGTATAGAAGTAGATGTTCCTATTTCTTTTTGTGAACAAGATAGTAAAAGAAATTTTGATAATCAAATATGCCTTGAAAAAGGATTAAAAAATTTAAATGGTGAAGAAGCACTTGCACTTGCAAGACATAGAAAAACGATAAATGATTTTATTAGAAATGATAATCAAAAAATAATTCTTGAATCATTAGTAAAAAAAATAAGTAATGACTTAAGTATTGATAAGTTAAAAGGAATATTAAATATTATTAGTAAAAATATAACTACCAATATGAGTATAGATAATATTATGAATTTATATAATTTAGTATCTAAGAAAGATTTGCTTTCAAAAAGTCAAATTCTTAAATTAGAAGGTGAAGATGCATATATATATGATTATGATTTTATTCATAATGAAGGAATGGATATGTTACTATATGATTTTGTACCTAATAATGATAATATTAATTATGTATCGAGTATAATGCAAGAAAACTTATATGGGAAAGTAAATAGTGCTATTAAAGATAGAAGCGTTATATTATTACCAGAATTTAATAATATTAATGAAGCTAAGGATTTTTGTAATAAACATAATATTATATTAGATATAGAATATAAAGATAGTAATAGTGATGGCGTTGTTTTAAGTCAAAATATACCACCAAATACTGATATTGATTATATATCTGATTTAACAATTGAAGTATCTAAAAAGAAAGAAAAAATAAATTGTTTAAGTGAAGAATATAAAAATAGTGATAAATGTATTATTCCTAATTTTATCGGTAAGGATTATGATGAATTTAAAACTTGGTTAAAACAAAATAATTATAGTTTTATAATAAACACTAATACTATTAAAGATAATGATAATAAGGGAAAGATAATAAAGCAATCTATAAGTGGAGTATATATAGTAGATTTAATTGGTAAAAAAATAGAAATAACTTATGTCGAAAAATAAAAAACCTATTCAGGTTTTTTATTTTGTACTATTGATTCTGATTCTTTAGTTTTCTTAATTAAGTCATAAGTAATAATTGAATCAGAAATTGATATTGCTTCATTAGCTTTATCAATACCATTATTTATATAATCTAGTGTTATTGTTTCATCCGGATTAATTAATTTCCATTCCTCTTTTTGACCTAAATAATATAATTTGTCGGTAAGCCAGTCACCATTAGGGAATACAACAATATTATCTTTAACATTAAATATATCATGTCCTAGACTATATTTACTAGAAAAATTGAACATGTTTCCAAGAGTAGGTAGAACATCATACATACCCATGGCACTATCTACTTCACCATGAAGTTTCTTTTGTATATCCTTGTCTTTTGTCCAAATAATAAGTGGCACTTTTCTATTTAATTCATAAAAATAATTATCAATAGTTACGTAATCAGGATCTTCTTTATCTTTTATTGAATCAGTTTCTGGATCATAATTATAGAATCTGTTAAATTCTGCTTTTTTAAGCTTAGCATCATGATCGCCATAAATAATTATAACTAAATCATCAAGAAGACCTTCTTTATCTAAGTCATCAATTAATTGACCAATGGCCTCATCAGCATAATGAACAGTCTTTAAATAGTCACCCATTGTTGTACCTTCAAGATATGGTGCAGTAACAGTTTCTTTTAAACCAGTTTCTTTATTTTCTACCTCATATTTATAAGTAACATCAAAGTCGACTGTTTCAGCAGCAGCAAATGGTGTATGATTTGTAAGCATAATTAGAATACCATAATATTTTTCATTATTTTCATCAATATCTTTTATCTTTTCAACAGCTTGTCTAAAGAATGACTTATCACTTAATCCAAGACCAAGTACTTCATCAATTTCAAAGTCTTTATTGTAGCAATAGAAACGATCATAACCAAGAGATTCATGAGCTACATTTCTATTCCAAAAAGTACAATTATTAGCATGCATACTAAATGTATAATAATTTTGTTCTTTTAATAATTTTGGGATTGTTACATATTCACGATCATAATAATTTACAAATACTGTTCCACTTGAAGATGGCATAAGTGAAGTATTGAATGTAAATTCAGTATCACTACTTGTACCAACACTATCTTGAGCATAAAAATTTGTAAAATATAATCCTTCTTTAGCTAATTTATTAAGATTAGGTGTAACTTCTTTGTTATTTATTTTTGTATCCATTGTAAATTTTTGAATACTTTCAGCATGAATAACAAGGACATTTTTATCTTTTAATAAATTAGTATATTTATTATCTTCATGTGTATAATCTTTATTATCATAATATTCTCTAAATGTTTTAGCATGTTCATCATATCCAAATAATGGACTAATTTGTGGTTTTATACTTATTACTAAATCATTAAATTGATATAAATATAGTCCAAATTTCATAACAACATATTCACGATTCCATTGTTTACTAAAACGACCAATATCTAAGTTGCTAAGAGTGGAAACAAAAAGTCCTACGAAAATTACTCCAACAATCAATGTATTTAGTAAAAATTGTTTAGCATTTTGTTTAATTTTATCATAATATTTTTTCCTTTTTAAACTACCATGAACGATAATTAAAATAATAATTTGTAGTATATAAATAAAGTCTTTTGCTTCCATAACATTTTGAACAATTGCATCTGATACTCCAAGTGCTTGAAGTGAAGTTGCAATTAATGAAAAAGAAGTAAATGATAAAAAGTTATTATAATAAACTGAATTAACTACGCATATTGTAGTAAAAAATATAGACCAAACTAAATAATATTTAAATCTATTTTTAGGTTTAAATAAATAACCAAAAGATGCAATAATTAATATTACAGCAATATCAGCTAAAAGTGGTTTAAGTTCTAATGGATTTTTTACTGAAAAACTTCTAATTAGAAGTTCATTAATTATTGAAGTAATAACAAATGTTAAAAATAATACATTCGTTTTGCAATAATCACTTATTTTTTTCATAATTTTATTAAACAATTTACTCACCTCATAAACTAGCAATATTATAACACTTTTTAAAATAATAAAGCAAACTATAAGTTTGCTTTTTGGTATATTTTTTCATTATCTGGTAAGATGATAGTGTATTTTTTATTTTCTTTTTCTACTATAGGGCTTAAAGTCCAATTTTTTTCCATAAAATCTATGATTTTATTAATGACTAATATTTCATTTTCTTCAATATGTTCACAGGCATCAAGAAAAGTTAAAACGCAGTCTTCAATTGATACATGTTTTGAATTATTAGTAGATAATTCGTGATAAAGATTCATAACATCATGTTTATTTTCAATAATTGGTGCATCTTGTAAAGATAATTCTATACCAAAATTTAATGTTTCATAATCTTGAATAATATTTAAAGTATAATCAAGTTTTAAATAAGTAAATATATCATTTAAAATATCTATTTCTTCTTTTGAAAAAATAGGACTATCAAGTAATAAATTAAGAGCTATATTCATAATACGTTTATCGTTTTGATTTTTTGATAGTGCAATATGTTTTTTTATAGTTTCTATATAATTAGGCATATTCTTTAGCTCCTTTATTAATTATTTTTTGCATATTTTCATATGTAACATCAGCAATAGCTTTTTGTTTATTAAGTTCATTCATAATAGTCTTACTATTTTTTATTGTTTTAATAAATAATTTGACAAGTTCAGGATTATAAAAATAACCTAATCCACCATCTTCTTTAGATTTAGTATGATCCAGTAAATCATTTAATGCATCAGAAACAGATTTAACATGATTGTATGTTCTTTGACTAGTCATTGCATCAAATGAATCAGCAATTGCAATTATTTGAGCACCAAGTGAAATTTCATCTTCTTTTAAGCCATCTGGATATCCAGAACCATCAAGTTTTTCATGATGACCACGAATAGAATCTTTAATCTTATTATAAGCATTATTAGGCAGTAGTGCAGTACCAAGTTCAACATGCTTTTTCATTAAATTAAATTCAAAATCAGTTAAACCAGAAGTTTTAGTAATTATAGCATCTGGAAGGGCAATTTTTCCAATGTCGTGTAAATTAGCAGCTAAAATAAGATCTTCAATTTCAGTATTATTAAGTCCATATGCCATACCAAGAGCTTCTGCATACATAGCAACTCTTTGACAATGACCAGCAGTATAATGATCTTTAAAAGTAATATAACTATTTAATACTTTGGCAAGTTTAAATAAATATTCTTTAGAAACATCTGAAAAAGTTTTACCTTGAGAATATTCTTTATCAATATCAATACTATGAAGAATTTTATTAGATCTATGCCCAATCATTTCATGTAATTTAGCTATATTAGATAATTGGCATAAATGAGTTATTTTATTTAATGATTCAGCTACTACTGTTGTATTTTTAGAAACAAATCTTTCGCCTTTTTTTTCTAAAATAGTAATATTATCATTAGTAAGTTCAAATGTATTACCAGTATATACTTGTAACTTTTTAGTGGTTACTTTAGCTAGACCACATTTAGAATGATATAATGCATTTCTAATGTTATTATCTAGCTCAGTGTTTTCATCACATATTAATAAGTCTGGTTTATTTAAAATTTCTTTTTTTTCTAATTCTAAAAATTTAGTGTAATCATTTTGAATATCTATAACTTCAAAGTGTTCTTCTGTAAAATATGTTTTCAAAACAACATACTCTCTTGAAGTTAAATTATAAAGCCATACTATATATTTATTATTATGGTTCGTATTATTCATATTATCACCATAGGTATTATAACATTTGCGTTAAAGATTGTAAATAATGTGTTATAATATAGATGGAGGGTATGACATGGATATAAATTTATTAATAAATACTTATGAAGAACTAAAAAATAAGAGTGAAGAATTATGGAGGGTTCTTTGACTACGATAGGCAAGTACAAAGAATAAATGAACTGGAATCTAAGATAAGTGAAGAACATTTTTGGGATGATAAACGTACATCTGAAAATATTATTAATGAACTTAATTATATAAAAAAATTAATTGGTGATTTAAAAAATTTAATTGATAATATAAATAATAACTTAGATTTATTAAAAATGTGTCAAAACGAAGAAGATGAGATTTTAGAAGTTATTAATAGTGAAATTCCAACTATAAAAGATGCTTTGTCAGAACTTGAAATAAAACTATTATTAAGTGATGAATATGATAAAAATGATTGTACAATTGAAATTCATCCAGGAGCTGGAGGAACAGAATCTCAAGATTGGGCATTAATGCTTAAAAGAATGTATTTAAGATGGTGTGATAAAAAGGGTTATAAGTATGAAATATTAGATGAACAAATAGGAGAAGAAGCCGGTATTAAATCAGTTATTTTTCTTATACATGGTTTATATGCCTATGGTAATTTGAAATATGAAAAAGGTGTTCATAGATTAGTTCGTTTATCACCATTTGATTCGAATAATCGCAGGCATACTTCTTTTGCCTCTGTAGATGTGACTCCTTTGTTTGATGCCGAAAAAATAAATATTGATATTAACCCTGCTGATTTAAAAATAGATGTTTATCGTAGTAGTGGTAAAGGTGGACAAGGTGTTAATACTACTGATTCAGCAGTTAGAATAACACATTTACCAACTAAAATAGTAGTTACTTGTCAAAATGAAAGAAGTCAGATTCAAAATAAAGAAAAAGCACTTGAAGTTTTAAAAAGCAAACTATATAGGATAGAAGAAGAAAAGAAAAAACAAGAACTTCAAGATTTTAAAGGAGAATTATCTGATATTAATTTTGGATCACAAATAAGAAGTTATGTTATGCATCCATATTCATTGGTTAAGGATAATCGAACTGGTACTCAAACAAGTGATGTAGTTAGAGTACTTGATGGTGATATTGATAATTTTATATATGATAATTTAAAGGGAGTGAAAGCTAGTGATATTTAAGAAAAAATTTGATGAAGATAGTTTAATTAAAAAAATATATAAGAAAGATAGATTAGTTAGATATTCATATTTTTTTGCTGGAATTGTAATTGTTGCTTTAGCATTTAATATACTAGTTATGCCTAGTAGTATAGTTTATGGAATGAATGGTGTAGGAGTAATGGTTAATCATTTATTTTCAATTGATCCATCAATAGTTATATTGATTGGTTCAATAATTTTACTAGGTTTTAGTTATTTGTTATTAGGTAGAGAATTAACTGCAAGATCTGTTTTAGGTTCTTTAATGATGCCACTTTTTATAAAACTAACTGAAGGATTTAGTTCATATATTTCATTAGCTGGTGCTGATCCTTTATTAATAGTTATTATGGGTGCTGCAGCAACAGGACTTGGTCTTGGTTTAGTTTTTAAATCTGGTTTTTCTACTGGAGGAACTGATATTTTAAATCAAATAGTAGCTAAATACTTTAAAATGTCTATTGGTAAATCAATGTTTTTTACTGATGGTGTTATTATTGCTAGTAGTATTTTAGTATTTGGACCTGTTAAATTTATGTATTCAATTTTATCACTTTATATTATAAGTTTAATTACTGATAAAGTTATACTTGGAATATCAAGCGCTAAATCATTTTATATTATTACTAAAAAAGATGTTGAAATTAAATTATTTATTACTGAGTATTTGCACCATGGAGTAACAGTTTTAGATGCTAGAGGTGGTTATACAGGTAATCATGAAAAAATGATTATGTGTGTTATTCCTACTAAAGAATATTACATTTTTAAAGAAGGTATAAGAAATATTGATCCTAGTGCTTTCTTTGTTGTAACTGACTCTTATGAAATTTATGGTGGAGCTTAAAGATTTGATAGACAAATATAGTATTTTTTGCTATACTTATGTATAGTAATGATGGAGGATAGATATGGATTTAATTAGACTTAAAAATGTTAAAAAACAATATAAAAATGGTGTTGTTGCTATCCATGATATGGATTTAAACATTCAAAAAGGTGATTTTGTTTTTATAATTGGATCTACTGGTTGTGGTAAGTCAACATTAATTAAAATGCTTTATCGTGAAGAAAAACCTACATCTGGAAAGATATTAATTGCAGGACTTGATGTTGCCAAATTAAGAAATCGAAAAGTATATAAACTTAGAAGAAGAATTGGTGTTGTATTCCAAGACTTTAAATTACTAAATCGTATGAATGCTTATGAGAATGTAGCTTTTGCTCAAGAAATATTTGGTATACCAAAATCTGAAATACATCCAAGAGTTTTAAAAGTACTTGATTTAGTTGGACTTAAGAATAAAGCCAAAAGCTATCCTAATGAATTATCTGGTGGAGAACAACAAAGAGTTGCAATTGCGCGTGCTATAGTAAATGAACCAAAAATTTTAATTTGTGATGAACCTACTGGAAACTTGGATGCTAATACAAGTATGGAAATAATGAAAGTTCTTGATGAAATTAATAAACTTGGAACAACTATAATTATGGTTACACATGATCGTGATATTGTTGAACGTATGGGAAAAAGAGTTCTACTATTAGATGCCGGTAGAATTGTTAAAGATTATGAGAAAGGAACGTTTAAAAATGAAAGCATTTAGAATTTTAGGAAGAAACATTCGTGATGCCTTCAAGAGTGTTTTTAGAAATTTTTCATTATCCCTTGCATCTATATCATGTATAACAATTACTTTAATTGTTGTTTCCATAGCTATTATACTTACTAGTAATGTTAATAATTTTGCTGATTTAGTAAAAAAAGATGTTACTATTGTAACTTTCCTTGATCAAGGAATTACTGAAGAGAAAATAAAAGAAGTAGAACAAAATATTAAAAAAATTGATGGTGTTGAATCATACGAATTTCAAGATAAAATGGATATTTCTAAAGATATGATGGAATCATCTGATACATTTAAATCTATAATGGAAAACTGGACTGAAGATGATACACCAATTCAAGATACATTTTTAGTAAAAGTTGTTGATATTGAAAAAATTGGTGATATAGCCAAAGAAATAGAAAAAATAGAAAATGTTGAAAGCGTAAAATATGGTGAAGGTATGGTTGAACAATTAGTTGCTGCTTTCAATGTTGTTAAAAATATTAGTATAGCAATTGTTATTGCATTAATACTTGTAACCGCATTCTTAATTTCTAATACAATTAAGATTACAATATTTTCAAGAAAAAGAGAAATTGAGATTATGCGTTTAGTAGGTGCTTCTAATATTAATATTAAAATACCATTTATATTTGAAGGATTATTCTTAGGTTTATTTGGTTCAATAATTCCTATTATAATAACTACATATGGCTATATAGGATTATATAATCATTTTGATGGAAGATTATTCTCATCATTTATTAAGCTTGTTAAACCAGAACCATTTATATATATGATATCTGCAGTATTAGTAGCTATTGGTATATTAGTTGGTATGTTTGGAAGTTTAAGAGCTGTAAAAAAACATTTAAAAATATAAGTTATACTTATATTTTTTTTTATTAAACATATAATTAATTGGTGATTATATGGAATTTAAAATTGGAGATTTTGTTACTAGAAAATCTTATAATCATGATATTATTTTTAAAATCTATGATATTAAAGAAAGTATTTGTTATTTAGTAGGAACTAATGTTAGATTAGTTGCAGATAGTAAAATAGAAGATTTAGAAAAATACAATGGGGAAAGGGATACTGAAGAAAAAGAATTTGTTGATAGAATAACTAACACAGATAAATTAGATCGTAATGATTATTTTTATTTACCTGGTAAAATACTTCATATAGATAGTGATAAAGATTATTTAGAACGATGTTTAAATTTTTATGAGCAAATGAATATATGGGCAGTTGGAATATGCGAAAGTGAAGAAGAAATATCAAATAAAATATTTGATTTTTTGTCACAATATAATCCTAATATAGTAGTAATTACAGGACATGATGCTTATTATAAAAATAAAAAATATCGTAATAGTGATAATTTTATAAAAGCAGTAAAACAGGCACGTAAGTATTGTGATAGCCATGAAAAACTTATTATCATTGCTGGTGCATGTCAATCTAATTATGAAGAATTAATAAAAGCAGGGGCTAATTTTGCTTCAAGCCCTAAAAGAGTTAATATTCATGCTCTTGATCCAGCTATAGTAGCTACTAAAATCAGTTTATCAGAAATAAATAAAGATATTGATTTAAAAAAAATACTAGAAGCTACTAAATATGGAAAAGATGGTATGGGTGGAATTATTACTAGAGGAACAATGTATGTTGGATATCCAAGATAGGAGGAAAAATGACGATTAGCCAAATTAAAAATGATATTTCAAATCATATGGGTTCAAAAGCAATAATTAAGTATAATTTAGGACGCAATAAATATGAAAAATATGATGTTATTATTAAAGAAATGTATGATAATGTTTTTTTAGTAGAACATAAAAATAATAATGATATATTTATTAAATCTTTTTCGTATAGTGATATAATTACTAAAATTATAAAAATTAATTATTAAGTTATTGCATTTATAAAATATTTATTATACAATTATAGTGTATATATAATATGCGAAGGAGGAAGTTACATGAAAATTACATCTGTCAAAGTAAAAAAATTTGATAATGAAGACTCAAAAATGAAAGGAATTGTAACTGTTGTACTTGATGATTGTATTGCTATTCACGGCATTAGAATTATTTTAAAACAGAACGAAGATGGTACTGAAAAGTATATTTTAGCAATGCCAAATCGTGTATCACCGAATGGTGAAAAACATGACATTGTTCATCCAATTAATGAACAAACAAGAAATGAATTTGAAAAAGTTATTTTAGATGAATATAACAAAGCAGAAGAATAATTCTTCTCTTTTTTTTGTATAATTAAATGGTGATAAAATTGAAGTTAAAAAGAAAAATTAAAACTATTAATAAATTAATAATAATTATTATTAGTTTATGTGTAATGATATTTTTAACATTTAATTATATTAATAAAAAAGTATCACCAGTATTAATGGAATATGCTAAATCATATATAACAAAAATTACTAATTTAATTATTAATAAAGCTATTTCTAAACAAATATCTGAAGAATTAGTAGTTAATGATTTATTTATTATTAATAAAGATGATAGTGGAGTAATAAGAACTATTGATTTTAATCCTACATTAGTAAATAAAACATTAACTATTATTACTAATAATATTCAGTTAAATTTAAAATATTTAGAAGAAGGTAAAATTAATTTAATTGAACTTCCTGATAATGTAGAAGTTAAATTAGATAATAATGATAAAGGAATAATCTATGAAATACCAACAGGTGTTATTTTTAATAATTCTTTATTAACAAATCTTGGACCAAAAATACCAGTTAAATTAGAAATAATAGGTGATATTGTAAGTACTATAAATACTAAAGTTACTAATTATGGAATAAATAATGCATTAATTGAAGTAAATGTTTTAGTAAGTGTTGAAGAAATGGTACTTCTTCCAATGACAAGTAAAAAAATTAAAGTAGAAACCAGTGTACCAGTTGCCATAAAATTAATACAAGGTACAGTTCCAAATTATTACTTTAATGGCTTAGAAAATAGTTATCCAAATATTTCTTTAAATAACTCTTAAATTATTTATGTTTTGCCATATATGTGATATACTATATGTATAATGGAGTTGGTGATATGGCTACGAAAAAGAGAGTAAAAATAAAAGTAGGAAGATTATTAATTTTATTATTACTACTTGCACTTGCACTATTTTTAATAGTTAAGATTATTAGTTTGCCACTTAAATTAATTGGTAGTAAAGATAGTGATTTAAAGGGTTATATTTCTTCGATAACTAAGAGTGCTCAGTTATATAATGAAGAGTTTAAAGAAGATAATACTATAACTAGAGGAGAAGAGGTAGAAGTATCTTCTGAAAAATATAAAGATGAATCTGGAAAAGAATACTATAAAATACAAAGTAAAAATAATAAAGGTAAATATATTTTAGTTGATAATTATGCTAGTGATATAAAAGATAGTATCAAAGAAAAAGAAATGTATGTTAGGACTTATGTAACAGTATATAAAGATGATACTTCATCAGCTATTGAATCTACAATAGATAAGGGTAAGAAACTTGAAGTACTAGGATTTGATAAAATAAATGTTGATGGTAGTGTAAATAAATATAAAATCAAATATAAAGATATAACAGGTTATGTTTATGGCAAATATTTAGTTGATAATGAGGCAGATGCTCTTCTTAACTATGATGAAGAAAATACTTATAAGTTACATGCTAATTGCAGTGATGCTTATGATGTAGGAACTGCTGAAAACCTAGATTTTTATCCAGTAGAAAAGCCAAAATTTGAAGATAATGTTATGCCTGAAGAAGTACATGCATTATATTTGAATGCAGCAGTTGTTGCTGATGTAGATAGTTATATAAAATTAGCCGATCCAACTGGTATTAATGCTTTTGTTATAGATATTAAAGATAATACAGTACCAGGTTATGATTCACCTGTGATGCGTAAATATTCAAAGACTAATGCTGATGAAGCTATTAGTGACATGGAAACATATAAAAAGGCAGTTAAAAAATTGCAAGATAAAGGTTATTATGTAATAGGTCGTATTACTATGTTCAAAGATTCTTTCTTAGTAGAAGATCATCCAGAAGTTGCTCTTATTGATACAGAAACTGGTAAACCATTCTTACATAATGGTTCTTACTGGCCAAGTGCTTTCAATCGTTATGTTTGGGAATTTAATGTAGAACTTGCTAAAGAAGCAGTTACTGAAATAGGATTTAATGAAATCCAATTTGATTATGTACGTTTTCCTGATGGAACATATTCTTATGAAAGTCGTGGCTTAATCGATATGCAAAACGAATATAATGAAGAAAAAGCACAAGCTATTCAAAAATTCTTAATGTATGCAACTGATGAAATACATTCAGTAGGAGCTTATGTATCTGCAGATGTATTTGGAGAATCTGCTCATAATTATGTTACAGGTTATGGACAATATTGGGCTGCTATTTCTAATGTTGTTGATGTTATAAGTGCCATGCCTTATCCAGATCATTTTAATAAATATGATTATGATTTTGATGTTCCAGTATGGACAGTGCCATATGATTTACTATGTTATTGGGCTGAATATGTTGTTAATAGACAAAAGAGTATTCCAACACCAGCTATTGTTAGAACATGGATTCAAGCATATGATGCTATTAAATCACCACAAGTAGAATATGATTCTGAAAAAATAAAAGATCAAATAGATGCTTTAAAAGATTCAGGATTAACAGGTGGTTATATGACATGGAATTCAGCATCAAGTTTAACTAAATATGGAGAAATAAAAGGTGCATTTGGGAAGGATAAATAACAGTGAAAAAATACAAATATAATAATAATGAATATGAATTAATAGATAATTATAAAGATGGCTTTGATAATGAAGAAGTTACAAATAAATTAGCTGAAACTGATTATTTTGATTACTATGATTATATTGTAGGTGATTGGTCATACGGAAAATTAAGATTAAAAGGTTTTAATGATTCTAAAAATAAGAATGTTAAAAAGTGCAATAATTATAATAATCTAAGTGATTATATAAAAAATGAATGTGCTTATGATTGTAAATGGTTTTCATTAAAAAAGATAAACAAAGAAAATAACAAATAATTAATTTGTTATTTTTTTTATTTTTAGGTAGGAGTTTGTTAAATTTTTGAGTATATATAATTAGATGCTAATTGAAAGGAGGACTTGTGATAGAAGAAACAAATAAAATAAATATTACTTGCAAAATAGTAAAGGAATAAAGTTAACTGAAAAGTTATAAATCCATCATATAGATATTGAAAAGTGTTATAATATATGGTATTCTAAAAACCTTAAAGAAAAAGGAGTTAATTTAAATATAATATCTGAAGCAACAGGTTTAACTATCGAAGAATTAAATAAATTATAAAGGTGTGATAAAACACACTTTTTTGTTTAATAAATATAAAAAAATTAAACTTTTATTTATTATACGTGATATAATAAAAATAGAGGTGGTACGTAAAATGTTTTTTAGTATTTTAATTGGTAAATTCTTAGTTTTTATTGGTAAAATTTTGCATAAAGGAAGTTCTAAACCTGGTGAAGTTGTTCTTAAAATGAAGAAAGATTTTTTTAAGAATATTAAACTACCTAAAAAAGTTATTGCTGTAACTGGATCATCTGGTAAAGGTAGTATTTCAACTATGATAGCTGAAATATATCGTAAATCTGGTTTTACAGTTGCTCATAATAGTAAAGGAGCAAATTTAAATTCTGGAATTGCTACTTTATTGCTTGAAAATTGTAATTTAAGAGGAAAAATAAAAAAAGATGTTTTAGTTTGTGAAGTAGATGAAAGATTTGCCAAGTATTTATTTAAAGATATTAAACCAAATTATGTTGTTATTACAAATATTTGCCGTGATCAACCACCAAGACAAGGAAATGTTGATATTGTTTATGAAGAAATTGAAAAGGCCCTTGATGAAGGTATGCATCTTATTTTAAATGCTGATGATCCATATCTTCAAAAATTTACATTTGCTGATTTTGATGTTACCTATTATGGAATGGATAAAAATAAATATTCATATGAAAAAAATAAATTTGATAGTTTAAATATATATTATTGTCCAAAATGTGGTAGAAAGTTAAAATACAATTTTTATCATTTTGAAACATTAGGTGATTATACTTGTGAAAATTGTAGTTTTAAAAGACCAAAACCTAATTACACTGTAACTGATGTTGATTATGATAATTCAATTATAACTATGAATGGTAAGTACAAACTTCATGTGCCATTTGCTATTTTATATGCTACTTATAATACAGCAGCTGCTTTTACAATGGCAGCACTTGATGAATTACCTCTTGACAAAGTAGTAGAAGCTATTAATGAATCAAAAACTAATACAAAAATAAATAATAGTTATATGTATCAAGAACGAAAAGTAAATGTTTTAAGTAATAAAAATGAAAATAGTACAACATTTAATCAATCAATATTATTTACTAAACGTGAAGATAAAGAACGCGTTATTTTAATTGGTTGGAAAGAAATTAGTAGAAGATATGTATATTATGATTTATCTTGGCTATATGATATAGCATTTGAAAATTTAAATGATCAATATACACAAAAAGTTTATTGTGTAGGAGAAAATGGTTATGATATTGCTGTGAGAATGAAATATGCAGGGTTTGATGAGAAAAAAATCGCATATTATGAAAAATTAGAAGATGCTGTTTCTGATTTAAAAAACAATACTACAGGTGATATATATGCTATTGTTAATTTCGATTATGTAGAACCATTTAATAATTTAATGATGGTAGGTGATAAAAATGAACATTAAAATCGCATATTTATATGATGACTTAATGAATCTTTATGGTGAAATAGGAAATGTTAATGTTTTGAAGTATCACTTAGATAAATTAGGTATTAATGCTGAGGTATTTAAATTTTCTGTTGAAGATGATGTTGATATTGATTTATATGATGTATTTATTATTGGTAGTGGTACTGAGTATAATCAAGATAAAGTAGTTCGTGATTTCATTCAGTATAAAGATAAAATCAAAACTGCTATAGAAAACGGGAAAGTATTTCTATGTACTGGCAATTCAATAGAATTATTTGGTAATACCATAACAGATAGTTATGGTAGTATTAATAAGGGACTTGGTATATTTGATTTTACAGTTAAACATAGTAAACAAAGAATAGTAGATGATATACTATTTGAATTTCCAGAAATTGGTAAGTCTATAATTGGTTTTCAAAATCAAGAAGGATTTATTGAAAATTATGAATTTAATTTATTTAATGTTATCCGTGGTTTTGGTGGTAATACTAATATAACTAAAGAGGGAATTCATTATAAGAATTTCTTTGGAACTTATGTATTAGGTCCTATTTTAGCCCGTAATCCTTATTTTCTAGAGTATTTTATAAAATGTATTATAGAAAGTAAAGATAAAAATTATCAATTAAAACCTATTGATTTGGAACTTGATAAGAAAGCATATAATAATATAATGGAAAGACATTATCCTAAATATTTATAAAAAAATTCCTATTTACGAATAGGAATTTCTTTATATTCATTAATTATTATATTTGATTTTAAATTATAAATCTCTGTAACTCTTTTTTCAATTAATAATTGTTCAAATTCTTGTTTTCCAAGTTTAGAAATAATAGGAATACTTACGTTTTTCTTTATTTTATTTAAATATTTTTGCCCATTATTATTAAAGCCTAAAATACGAATATATTCTATTTTTTTATTTCTATTTGCTTCTTCTTTTGTAAATGAACAAAGTATATGAATAAACATTCTACATATTTTATTATAAGTATATCTTTTTGTTTTAATTACTTTAATTAAATCATCAATATTATTACATTTAGAAATATATTTTAAAATTCTATTTTCAATACCTTCATCGACAGTTTGATACTTATTTATGTTTTCTTTTTCACATAATATTTTATATTTTAATAAATCAAAATAATTATTTAAATCAATATATTTTAAATTTAAATCAGATATATCTTTAGGTACAAAATCACTTATATTTTTATTTTCTTTAATTAGATTTCTAATAGCAGTACCACTAATAATACTATTATCAGAGTTTAATGAATGATAATCATTAGTTCTTTTTATACTAATAGCTTCTATATTAGAATTCAAATGTTTAATGGCTTTTATATAACTAATTCCAAGTAAATCGTTTGGTGTATTTATATTTTTATTTGTAAGTTTTGAAATAGCTTTAGAAATAGCTGTTGGATAGTTAATACCTTGATCTAAGTATTCTTTTAATAAATTATTATATTTAGTACTATCTTGAATAGTAGCGATTTTTTTTAAAGTTTCTATATTATTAATCTCACTACCAAATACTAATGTATCAATATTTAATGTATTTAATATTTGAATAGCTCCACTAGCAAATATATCTGCACTTTGTGTAGCAAAAACAAATGGTAATTCAACTATTAAATCAATGTTATGATTTAATGATGAGTTAATTTTATCTAATTTATTTAAAATATTAATTTCACCACGCTGTGAAAAATATCCATTTGTAACTAATATAATAATACTATCAGGAAACATTTCCTTAATCTTATTTATATGGTATATATGACCATTGTGAAGAGGATTATATTCACAAATAATACCAATTATTTTAGTCATAGTATCACTTCCTGGTTAAATTATAACATTATAATAATTGGTTGTAAAATATGAAAGTATCATATATAATAAAAACAGGTGATTATTATGGAAATTGATATAACTGAATTAAATAATCGTATTAAAGATAGAATTAATATTGATTTAGAATATTCATTTTCAGAAGAACAATTAAAAGGAACTGATATAAGAAAACTAGATGATTTAAAAATTAATGGTTATATAACTAAAGATGTATTAAATAATATATGTATTTTTTTAGAAGCAAATGGGGAAATGATTCTTCCATGTTCTGTTACTCTTAAAGATGTTTTATATCCATTTAGTTTCAAAATTGATGGTATTTTAGAGGAAATAGAGTCTGAAAACGAATATTTTTTAAAAAAAAGTGAAAATACTATTGATATTTTTCCAATAATATGGGAAAATATATTAATGGAAATTCCCATGAAAGTGGTAAGTGATGAAGCCAAAGATTATACTGCTGAAGGTAATGGTTGGAAATTAATTACTGAAGAAAACAGTCATGAGGAAATAAATCCTGCATTGGCAAAATTGAAAGATTTACTTTAGAAAGAGGTGGATAGTATGGCTGTACCATTTAGAAAAGTTAGTAAAACTAGAGGAAGAATGCGTCGTACACATTATAAAATTACTGAAAATGAAACAACAAAATGTCCAAAATGTGGTGCTGAAATAAGACCACATCGTGTATGTGCATCTTGTGGAACATATAAAGGTAAAGAAGTAATTAAAAAAGACGAAAAATAAAAAGTTCATAGAACTTTTTTTTCTTTACAATTATATATAAAAAAGAGTATAATAAAAATATGGAAGCATAGAGGTGTTATATGAAAAATAAAGGATTTACCTTAGCAGAAGTATTAGGTGTGGTTGTAATATTAGGTTTATTAGTAATAGTTTCTTTCCCACCATTATTGAATCAATTAAAAAAATCAAAAAATACTTTAAGTGAAGCAGAATTAAAAATATTAGGTGAAGCTGCTGGCTTATATATAGATGATCATCTTAGTAATTATCCAACTGTTGAAGATAATGTTTATTGTATTAGTCTTGATACACTTGTTAAAAATGGATATCTAAAATCACCAATTATTGATGCAACTACAAATGAAGAAATTAATGAAGTAAATAATGAAATTAGAGTTGTTATTAATGGTCAAAATGATTATTCATATGATTTAAGAGATAAAACAACAAGTGATAAATGTGTAGAAATTAGAGCTTAGCTCTTTTTTTTTTATTCATTTGTATATTTATTATTTTCAACAGTTATACTAAGTACAATACCCATCATAATCATATAACTTAGCAGACTAGAGCCACCATAACTAATAAAAGGTAAAGTAATACCAGTTATGGGTATTAGTCCAAATGTCATACCTATATTTTGAAGTTGTTGATAAAGGAGCATACCAATAATACCAGCAAGTATATATTTACTAGTATTCTTTTTACTATTATTTGCAATAGCAATTATTTTTAAATCAAAAATAAGAATTAATATTAATAAAATACTAGAACCAACAAATCCAAAATTGCTAGCATAAACTGCAAATATAAAATCTGTTTGAGGTTCTGGAAAATAAATAGGAGTATTATATAATCCATATCCTGTAAAACCACCAGAACTAATAGCTGTCAAACCATTTTCAAGCTGGTAACCACTTTTATTTGACCAATCAAGTAAACGATCTACACGTAAGAAAAAACTAGAACCAAATAATTTAATAAATAAGTCTTTATTTGAAAAATAAATTATTAAAATAGTACCTATTATTATACCAACTATTAAGAATAGAAGGAAAAACCATCTATATCTAATTCCGCCAATAAAAAGCATAACAATAGTTATAATAATGTATATTAATACTACTCCTGTATCTGGTTGCAAAAATGTTAAAATACTTGGTATTAATACTACAAACATTACTTTTAATAAAAAGAAAAATTCTTGAGAAATAGTAGGATTTTCATAATTTTCATTAAAGTCAGTAATCATTTTAGCATTTACAATAATTAATATAATTTTCATGAATTCACTAGGTTGAAATGTACCAATACCAGGTATAGTAAACCAACATTTTGCTTCATTAATGGTAGTTCCAAAGAATAATAATAGTATTAATAAAATAACTCCAATTATATATAAAAACCAGGCATTTTTAAGTATAATATTATGTCCCTTTATTACAATAACTAATAGTAAAATAAAACCAACTATATACCAAATTATTTGTTTACTCATTAAATAATTCATAGAATCAGGTAGTAGTTTTTGAGCACTACCAATTGTCATAATACTTATTATGGCAAACATTATTAATAAAATAAAAATAGTTTTATCAAATTTAATTAATTTCTGCATAAAACCACCCCATTATTATCTTACACCAAATTACTATTTTATACAAATAAATTACAATTTGAAAAATAATTTAAAATATAGTATAATATATTATAGGTGATTAAAATGGAATATATACAATATATAATAATAATTGCAGTTACAGTTCTTTTAGCAATTGCAATTGTTAAATCTAAAAAGAAAGATTTTCATATTGAAGCAAATAAATTAGTAGAGTATTTAGGTGGAAAAGATAATATTATTAATTATGAGGTTAATAAATCACGTTTTATTGTTAATTTACATAATACAGAAATAGTTGATAAAGATGCTATTCAAAAAATGGGTGCTCAAGGTATTGTAGAAATTGAAAATCAACTAAAGATTATTTTTGGTAGTGATTCAACTCAGTTAAAGAAACATATAGATCAATTAAAATGACAAAATTTGTCATTTTTTTCATTTTTCGACAAAATTCTACATATTTATAATGTAGAATTTTTTTGAGGTGATATAATGAATTTTCTATTAGTATTATTATTTTCATTTATTATTATTTTATTTCCATTATTAACTTATTTATTCTTTGTAGCATATAATAAAAATATTGATTCTAAATTAAATAAATTTTATTTTGGATTAGCATTAATTACAATATATTATTTACAAATAAAGTACTTACAAATTAATTATGATAGTAGTGTAATTATAATAACTTTTATACCACTTTTAATAGCCATAATAAAAGATGATAAAATTAGTATATCTATTCTTATGATTATTCAAATATTAACGTTATATATAATTTATAAATATAATATTTATTCTTTATTAATACTTCATTTAATAATTATAATAATATCTTTAGTAAGAAAAAACAAATTATTTCCAGTTATATATTTTAGTATAATTAGTATATTTTTATTTATAGAATTAAGATATAATATTTTGCTATTAATATTTAATTATCTAGCTATTAATATACTTTATCTATTTATTGATATATTTTTAAAAAAGGGTGATAAGATTATAAATTATCATATGTCTCTTAAAGAAATAGAACAAGAAAAACAAATACAACAATCATTATTTAAGATTGCTCATGAAATTAAAAACCCACTTGCTGTATGTAAAGGTTATTTTGATATGTTAGATTTAAATAATAAAAAACATATAGAAAAATATATTCCAGTTATTAAAGAAGAAATAGAACATTCTTTGTTAATATTACAAGATTTTTTATCAATAACTAAAATTAAAGTAGAAAAAGATATTATGGATATAAATATGTTAGTTGAAGAAGTAAATGATAATTTTAAACCATTATTTAAAAATAAAAAAATACATAATAATATAAAACTTATAGATGATGAAGTATATATTAATGGTGATTATAATCGTTTAAAACAAGTATTAATTAATATTGTTAAAAATAGTATAGAAGCATTAAATAAAGAAAATTCTAAAATAAATATTATGACTATGAAAAATAATAAATATTTTCAAATAATTGTTGAAGATAATGGAGTAGGCATGGATGAAGAAGTAATAAAACACTTTTCTGAACCATTTTATACAACTAAACAAAATGGTACAGGTTTGGGTATTACTTTATCAAAAGAAATATTAAAAGAACATAATGCAACAATTACTTATAAATCAGAGAAAATGATTGGAACTAAAGTATTAATAAATATACCATTGAACTAAAAAAGAGTACTTAGTACTCTTTAATTTGTTGTATTATTATTTGTATTACTATTGTTATTGTTGTTTGTATTTGTTTTAGCAACATAATTAACAGTTCTTGTTAATACCTTTTCTTCACCTTTGTAAGTAACAACATATGTAATTGTATATGTATCAGTTTTATTTATATCAATTTCGCTAAAACTATTAAGTGACTTTTTATCAGATTTTCTAACAATAGTTATATCTGGATTTTTAGATGTAACTGCTGTTTTAGTAACATCTTTACCATTTTCTTTTATAGTTACTGATTGATCAGTATATTTTTGACCAACAGTAATATCAATAGTTTCTTTACCAGCTAATTCTATTTCGATATAATCATCAGCTACATGTTTAACATTAACACTTTTACCATCACTCATATTTGCTTTAAAGATACTATAACAAGTCTTAACAATATATGTATAGTCAGTATCTTTTTTGTCATTATCAAATGATGTAGTAAATGTTTTATCTTTAGTAAATCCTAAGAATTCTTCACCACTAGATGTTTTTCTATAAACGTTATATCCAACTTCACCAATATATCCTTGATTATATTCTAAACGAGCATTTATTTCTTTTTGAAGAGTTCCTTCATCTTGGAATATACTAGATAATAGTTTTTTAATATATTCTGGGTTTATAGCATCAGGAGTAGCAATACCATCCCAAGTAAGAACTACTTTTTTATTATCCTTAATTTCAGCTTTTAAATTACTTACATTATCAAGTTTTGAATATCTAGTAGATACTTCGGTTGGTTCTGTACCACGTTTAAATAATTCAGTAACTTTTAAATCATCAGGTGTAAATTCACTTGGAAGTTTAGCAGGATTAGTATCTCTTTCAACAGTAACAGAAACAACACTCGAAGGTCTATCAAATGGTATATCTTCTGTAAATATTCCTTCAGCAACAGCTTTGAAAATACGTGAGTTTTGACCACTACTAATAACATTGTAATAATCTTCATAAACTTGGTCATAACCATACCATACAGCTATTGAATATTGTGGTGTAATACCAGCTACCCAAATATCATTAACAGCATTATTTGGAAGATTATACTCATCAAATATTGCTTGTGGGAAATTAGATGTACCAGTTTTGGCACCAAATGTTACACCATTAACGTATGAATAACGTCCAAGTGCAGAACCAGCGGTTGAAACTAATACACTTGAAATCATATAAGCGGTATCTTCTCCCATAGCTCTTGTTTTTTGTACTTTTCTATTATATACTTCACCAGAATCACGGAATACTATTTTAGTGAAACTATAAGGTTTAATATAGTAACCACCATTAGCAAATGCTGCATAAGCTGCTGCAAGCGATAATGGACATTCTCCTTCATATCCACCTAAGGCATGTGATTCATATAAACCATCTTTATCATCAGGGGAAAGACCTAAACCTCTAACAAATTGATCAATATTATCACGATTATTAGCTTGGAAAGCTTTAAGAGCTGGAATATTCCAAGAACCCATTACAGCTTCTCTTAAAGTTAATATTCCATTATAAGTATAATTCCAATTATCAATTCTTAATCCACTACTATAAGCATGTGGTTCATCTCCAAAAAGGGTATATGTAGACCAGTTTTCAAATTCAATACCAGGACCATAATCATATAAAGGTTTAGCAGTAGAACCAATATGTTTTTTAATCATAGTAGCATAGTTATATTGACGAAGACCGTCATTATTTCTTTTACCACCAATTGCAACAATTGCACCAGTATTAACATCAACAACAGCAATACCTGCTTGAACACGATCATTTTGCCATTCATAAGTATTTCCAGTTACAGGACTTTCAACACCTTGCATAACACTATTAACATGATCTTGTTTTGTACGATCCATAGTTGTCCAAATTTCCATTGGTGTGTCATATGGATCAATTTCTAATCCTTCTTCGGCATACATATCTATAACATCTTGAACAACCATATCAATAAATTGTTGATACTCTCCACCTTGAGATTCATGTTCTTTAAGAATAAGTTTATCAATAGTCATTTCTCTAGCTATTAATCTTTCTTCTTCAGTAATGTATCCATGATCTTCCATAAGTTGAAGAACAATTCTTCTTCTTTCTTCGGCAGCCTCAGGATCTAGATATGGGTCATAAGCATTAGGTGCTTGGAAAAGACCAGCAATCATAGCAGCTTCAGCAAGGTTAACATCTTTAGCATGTTTTCCAAAATATGTTAAACAAGCTTGTTCAACACCATAAGCTCCATTATTAATAACTGTTGTTCCACCTAAGAAATTATAGTTAGCATAGAATTCAAATATTTCTTTTTTAGTATAATTTTTTTCAATTTTAAATATTGACATATAAATATCTGTAAATTTTCTTTTAATACCTTCTAAACCAGAAGCAGCTTTGTTGAATTTTTTATCGGTAACACTATTTTTAGATATTTGCATTGTAAGAGTAGAAGCACCACCGGCATCTTGTCCCATTGCTTGTCCAAAACTTGCTTTAGCAAAACGAGGTAAATCAAAACCATTATGAATGAAAAATCTTGAGTCTTCAGTAGCTATAATTGCATCTATTAAAACTTCTGCCATATCTTCAAAGGCAATTTTCTCACGTTTTTCATTTCCTATTTTAGCTATCATTTGCCCATTCGCATCATAAATAATAGTAGATTCTTGTTGATATAGATTTTTAGGATCAAAATCAGGAGCATTTTTAATAATTGAAGCAATAAATATAATTCCTGCAGTTACAACAGCTAAAATCGCAATAATAATTATAATAAGAAAAATTTTAAGCATCATCATTATATTATCTTTTTTGATTCTAAATTTTTTCTTTGTTTTAACCGCATTATTATTTGGGTTATCAACATTAATTTTCTTTTCTTTTTTTGAACCCTTTTTAAATAGATTTTCCTTTTTTAATTTTTTCATACAAACTCTCCTTTTTCAAAGTATATGATGTCAATTATTCTTAAGTAATCAAGACGTGGATTAAATCTTTCTTGTAATATATATCCTTTATCTTCAAAATAAGATACAGGAATAGATTTTCTTGTATTTTTTTCTAGAAACTCTAATAAGTATTTAGCTTCTAAAAAATATGTAACATTTAAATTAGTAAATCTTACAATTAAAAAAGCAATACCACCATGATTTAAAACTTTTCTTAAATGTTCTATTTGATGATCATGAATATTTCTAAGAGGAAAATATTCAGTATTTAATGTTTCTTTTGCTTCAAAGTCAATATATTTACCATTATAGATACCATTATAATCAGTAGTAGATGGAGTTTTGAAATAAGCTTCTTTAATTACTGCATCTTCTCTTGACTTAAAATCGACTTTAACAATAGTAACAGGAGTTGGTTTTTTATAAATGACAGCTCTATCTGTTACAAGGTAATAATTGTTTGTTTGATTTAAATCATCTTCTAAGTTCATACCTCTGTTCTTATAATTTACTTGATTATTATATACTTTTGCTAGACCATTTGGGTATTTCACAAATATCACCTTATCTTATTATACTATAATAAAAAAAATTTTTCTACAATTATTAGCTAGTTTTGTCGATTTGCAACATACTACTTAGAAAATATGTTAATTTATAACAGAGGTGATAATGTGGATAGAAATTTTCATATACAAGTTATGCTTAATAATATGATTAATGATGTACAATATGTCCAAAGGAACTACTTAATTCGAAAGAGAAGAAAGTAGTTTTATTTATTTTTATGACATATGTCACCAAACATTGACAAAAAGACAAAATTTTGAGAAAATATAGTATAGATAAAAAGAGGTGATGGTATGTCTCAAGATAGAATTTTACTTACAACTAAAGATATTTTGGAAAAAGAATTCAAAATAGATACAAGAGGTTATAGACCACAAGAAGTTGATAAGTTTTTGGATATTATTATTAGAGACTATGAAGAATTTAATCAAATTCTAAAAGAAGTTGAAGATGAAAAGAAAGAACTTGCTGAAGAAAATATAAGATTAAAACAAGATATGCGTATATTAAAAACAAAACTAGATGTTGTAAAAGATGGAAATACTGCAGAAATAAATAATGCTGATATTTTAAGAAGATTATCTAGTCTTGAAAAATTAGTTTATGGAAAAGAAGAATAATATTTTGACAAACGCTGCATTTTTCATGATGTAGAGGAAAGTCCATGCTTGCACAGTCTGTGATGACTGTAGTTTTCGTGCGTAGGGAAAAAATAACCTACGGTAGTATGTAAATACTAACGGAACTGAATAAACCTAAGTCTTTGATATGGTTTTAGTAGGTATAAAGTGCCATAGTGACGATGCTAAAGAGAAATTTTTAGAGTGGAACGCGGTAAACCCCTCGAGCAAGAAACCCAAATTTGGTAGGGGAACTAGTCCAAGAGAATCGAATTAAGGACTGGATGGGATATCCCATAGATAAATGTTTGTCGCCTTTTTAAGGAACAGAACATGGCTTATAAAATATTATTTTTTTTAATTTAAAAGAAAGTTGGTGTGTGGTGAAAGAGATTGGTCAAAGATTGAAAGAAGCAAGAGAAAGCATTGGTATTTCAATTGAAGAGGCTGCAGAAGATTTAAAAACTAGACCATCACAAATAGAAAATATGGAAGCAGGTAATATGGATGCTTTCAAAGATGTATTTTATTTAAAATATTTTATTCGTGATTATGCGAAATATTTAGGATTAGATTATGATGATATGGTAGATGAGTTTAATGAATATTTATTTGATTTTACATCTAAAATATCAGTTGATGACATAAAAAATGCTCGTAAAAAAACATTAAAAGAAGATAAAGAAAAAGAAGAAAAAATTATGTCACCATATACAATAGAAAGAAAAGGAAGATTTTTTATTCCACTTTGGGTAGTTATTGCATTAATTATTGTTTTAATAGGAGTTGCATTAGTTGTTATTTTTAAACCATTTAGTGGTGGTGGTACTAAAACAAATAATGAACCAACTAATATAATTAATTAAGGAGGATTTATGAATACTTCAAATAAATTAACAATATTTCGTATTTTTTTATCTTTTATTATTGTAGCAATATTACTATTACCTTTTGAAGCATTAGGTATTGATTTACCAAAATTATTTGTTAATGAATTAATTGTTATGGATGTAAAATATATAATTGCAGGTGTATTATTTATTATTGCTTCTATTACAGATTTATTAGATGGATATTTGGCAAGAAAAAATAATTGTGTTACTGATCTTGGGAAAATGCTTGATGCAATTGCTGATAAGATACTTGTTAATCCAGTATTAGTTATACTTGCTGCAACAGGATTTATTCATCCAATTATACCAGTTGTTATTATTATTCGTGATTACTTTGTTAATGGATTTAAAATGCAAGCTGGTAATAAGGGTGATGTAGTATCAGCAATTAGATTAGGCAAAATTAAAACTGTATGTATGATGATTGGAATTGCTTTAACATTATTATATAATATGCCATTTGAAACTATGAATATTAAGTGTTCTGACTTTTTACTTATAGTAGCAACTGTATTATCAGTAATATCTGCAGTTCAATATTATAATTTAACAAAAAAATATTTTACAGAAAATAAAAATTTGAATTGAAATAATAACGAAAGTTCTATTTTTGAATAGAACTTTTTTTATTTCTGTAAAAACTTTGTAAAAAAAATAACAAACAAATGTTCGAATTTAGTATTGACAAGTGAAAAATATTATTATACAATGTTAATGTAGAGGAGGAATTAAGATGGCTAAAACAACAACTGATAATACATTAAGCCAAGTCCTTGCCGATATTGAAAAACAATTTGGTAAAGGTGCAGTTATGAAATTAGGTGATCATGAACATAGAGAAATAGATGTTATTTCCAGTGGATCACTTTCACTTGATATATGCTTAGGAATAGGTGGTTATCCTAAGGGAAGAATTATTGAAATATTTGGACCTGAATCTAGTGGTAAAACAACATTTGCCCTTCATGCAATTGCTGAAGCTCAAAAGAAGGGTGGAAGAGCTGCATTTATTGATGCTGAACATTCTCTTGATCCACAATATGCTGCAAAATTAGGTGTAAATATTAATGAACTTTTATTATCACAACCTGATAATGGAGAACAAGCTCTTGAAATATGTGAAGCACTTGTACGTAGTGGTGCTATAAGTGTTATTGTAATTGATTCTGTTGCTGCGCTTGTTCCACAAGCTGAAATTGAAGGAGAAATGGGAGATTCTCATGTTGGGCTTCAAGCTAGATTAATGAGTCAAGCACTTCGTAAACTTTCAGGTGTTATTAATAAAACAAATACTATTGCTATTTTTATCAATCAATTACGTGAAAAAGTTGGTGTAATGTTTGGAAATCCTGAAACTACACCAGGTGGAAGAGCATTAAAATTTTATGCTTCAATTAGACTTGATATCAGAAGAGCTGAACAAATTAAACTTGGTACTGATATAATTGGTAACAAAGTAGCAGTAAAAGTAGTTAAGAATAAAATGGCACCACCATTTAAGAATTGTGTAGTTGATATTATGTATGGTGAAGGAGTTTCTAAAGAAGGAGAAATTGTTGATCTTGCTAGTGATATAGGAGTACTTGAAAAAGGTGGATCTTGGTATTCATATAAAGGTGAAAAATTAGGTCAAGGTAAAGAAAATGTTAAAGAACTTCTAAAGAAAGACAAGAAACTTTGTGACGAACTTGAAAAGAAAATCCGTGATTATCATGATGTCAATGGTAAAAAAATTAATGAAGAAATAATTGATGATGAAGAATTACCTGAAGAGTAATTCTTTTATCATAAGATAGGTGAAATTTCACCTAATTAAAACTGAAGAAATTTTATATATTTTAAAAGATAATTATACTAAGATTAGAAAAATTCTAATCTTTTTGTTATAATATAAATAGGTGATAATAATGGGTAATATAATAATAGGTATTGTTGGAAGACCAAATAAAAATAAAGATGGTATTAATACTATTGATGTTTTTGAAAAAATGAGAAAAGCTGTTATTAAAAATGGTGGTACACCTATAGCTTTACTTCCGGTACAAGATGTTGAATATGATGATGTAATACCTAAAGATATATTAGAACTTACTGATATTGAAAAAGAACAATTAAAAAGTATGATTAATTTATGTGATGGTATTATTATGCCTGGTGCTAATAAATTATATCAATATGATTTTTATATTTATGGCTATGCATATGAAAAAAATATACCTATTCTTGGAATATGTGGTGGTATGCAACTTATGGGTATTTATGATAATAATGGTTCTTCACTTACAGAAATTGATTCTAAAATTAATCATTCAAATAGCTTAGAAAAATATGCTCATGATGTTTCTGTAGATATGAGTTCACCACTATATAGTATTTTTGGTAAAAGTAGTTTTGCTGTTAATAGTAATCATAGATATATGATGAATAAAGTGAATGAACTTAAAGTTGCTGCTAGATCTAATGATGGCGTTATAGAATCTGTTTATGCTCCTAAGAAAAAATTTGTTTTAGGTGTACAATGGCATCCTGAAAAGATGATTGAATATGATGCTAGACAAAATAAAATATTTAAAGCTTTTATTGATGCAGCTAAAAAATAGATATAGAAAGGTTAATAACCTTTTTTATTTGACTAAATGAGCCTTTAGTGATATACTAAGTCGACAAAGGAAGTGGGGAGTTTATGAAAAAGAAAATTAGTTATTTAATATTGTTTCTTGGTTTATTCGTATTTTCAAATATGAATAGTGCAAAAGCATTAATATCAGAAACAGATTCTAGGTGCGGAGGATTTTATGTTCAATATCAAACATTAGATGGTAATGCAGCTAGTGCAAAGTTTATAAAATTAAATGATTATTATACACAACTTGATACGCCAACAAAAGTTGGTTATAAATTTGCAGGCTGGTATTATGATCAAAATTTAACACAAAGAGTATATGATACAAGAGCATTATATTTATCAAATAATTATAAAGTTAAATCAAATAATACATGTCCAGTAGTTACTTTGTATGCTAAATGGGAATTTAATCAAGATACAAGATATCAAAATTGTAATAATGGTTTTAGATTAATTTATCACTATAATAATCCATTACAAACTGATGAAGATTTATTTGTATCAAATAATGGTATTTTTGGTTTAAATATACCAACAAGAGATGGATATACATTTGGTGGTTGGTATTATGATACATATTTTACTCAACCAGTATATGCTAAAAAAGAAGTAGATCTTGATAGTAGATATAAAATACAAAACTATAATGGTTGTTCAGTTATACATATATATGCTAAATGGAATTCAAATACTAAAACAGAAGAATCATGTGGTGGTTTTTATGTTAAATATAATACAATGAATGGTGATCAATTAAATCAAACATTTGTTAGAAGTTATGATTATTATGCAACATTAGCAACTCCAACAAGAGTAGGATATAATTTTGCGGGTTGGTATTATGATGCTAGCTTAACTCAAAGAGTTAATGATAATCGTGCAGTTTATTTATCAGATAATTATAAAGTTAAATCTATGTATGAATGTCCTAGTGTAACTTTATATGCAAAATGGGAAGCAGTTACTAAAACAGAAGAATATTGTGGTGGATTTAATGTTAACTATAATCCAATGAATGGAAATCAAGTAAAACAAGTATTTATTAAAACAAATGATTCTTATACAACATTTGAGGTACCAACAAGAAGTGGTTATAACTTTGTAGGTTGGTATTATGATGCAAATTATAATACAAAAGTAAATGTTACAAAGGTAAGTCAATTATCTAATTCATATAAAGTACCAACAAATAATTGTCCAACAGTAACATTATATGCAAGATGGGAAAAGGCAAGTGAAACATCATATTATACAGAAGAATATTGTGGTGGATTTAATATAAAATATGATTCAAAGAATGGAAATCAAATTAAGAAAGTATTTATTAAGTCAAATGATAATGTAACATATTTAGATACTCCAACAAAAAATGGATATAAATTTGCTGGTTGGTATTATGATGATAGTTATAAAACAAAAGTAGATGTATCAAAAGCAAGTCAGCTTTTAGACTTATATAAATTCCCAAGTAATAGTGACTGTCCAACAGTGCATTTATTTGCTAAATGGGAAAAAGTAAGTGAAACATCATATTATACAGAAGAGTATTGTGGTGGATTTAATATAAAATATGATCCAAAGAATGGAAATCAAATTAAGAAAGTATTTATTAAGTCAAATGATAATGTAACATATTTAGATACTCCAACAAAAAATGGATATAAATTTGCCGGTTGGTATTATGATGATAGTTATAAAACAAAAGTAGATGTGTCAAAAGCAAGTCAGCTTTTAGACTTATATAAATTCCCAAGTAATAGTGACTGTCCAACAGTGCATTTATTTGCTAAATGGGAAGAAGAACAAAAAACAGAAGAATATTGTGGTGGCTTTAATGTAAGATATCAAACATTAGATGGTAGTGCTGTTAAAGAAGTATTTATAAAAACAAATGATTATTATACTAGTTTAGAAACTCCAACAAGAAGTGGTTATAAATTCTTGGGTTGGTATTATGATATTAATTTCACTAAACCTGTAAATGATTCTAAAGCTGGTAATTTATTAGACGCTTATAAAACGAAATCAAGTGTAGGTTGCCCAGTAGTTAATATATATGCAAAATGGGAAAAGATAGCTGAAACAATGTATCAAACAGAAGAATCTTGTGGAGGATTTAGAGTTAGATATCAAACTCTTGATGGAACAAATGTAAAAGAAGGTTTTGTTAAAACAAATGATTATAATTCGACACTTGAAATTCCAACAAGAAATGGTTATAAATTCTTAGGATGGTATTATGATATTAATCTAACTAAGAAAGTGGATGTAACAATTGTAAGCGCACTTTCAAGTGATTATAAAGTTAAGTCAAGTACATCTTGTCCTTTAATTAATATATATGCAAAATGGGAACCAGAACAACAAGAAGTTCATCAAAATCCTAATTGTGGAGGATTTAACGTAAGATATTACACAAATGATAATAATCTTCCAACAAATACTTTCATAAAATACAATTCTATGACAAATTTATATATTCCTGTAAGAGAAGGATATACATTTGGAGGATGGTATTATGATGAAGCACTTTTACAATCAGTTACTACTGATAAAGCAATTTATCTATCAAATAATTTCATTATTAATAATGACAGTGTTTGTCCATATATAAATTTATATGCTAAATGGTTAAAAAGATATGATTTAAATAATGCTTCAGTATCTATTCCAGAATCGATGACTAATGTTGTAAATATTGAAGTAAAAAAATATGAAGACCCAAATCAAATTACAACTTTAAGATCATTTAATGAATTAAATAAAGTAAATTATTCAGTTTATGAAATAGATTTATATGATGAAGGTCAAAATAAAGTACAACCTGATGGAATGGTAAGAATTGAATTTGATATTCCTGCAAATTTAAGAAATACTAAATTAATTGTTTATCGTCTTGAAGGTAGTGAATTAATCCCATATACAGTAACAGTTATTAATAATAAAGCAACTATTGATACAAATCATTTTAGTACTTATATTCTTGCTGAAAAACAAGAAGCAAGTAGTACTGGAGTTAATAAATTATTTGTATTTATTGGAATGGTAGCATTCTTAGTTGCAGTTAGACTTTTACTTATGAAAATAAGAAATAAAATGGCTTAAAAATAACACATTTGTGTTATTTTTTTTGACATTTAATATTTTATTTGTTATTATATAACGCAATTAATGAAAAGAGGCGTTTTTATGAATTATGATGTAAGAAGAATTGAGAATAATACAATTGATTTTATATCTATATGTAGCTATATTGAAGAAAAAATTAATAGAGAAAATTTATCAAAAAATGGTGGCACATTGAATTATTCAAATCTTACATATAGATCAGATATACTATTTGTTGCATATGCCGATGAAACACCAATTGGTTATAATTCAGTAGTAGAATGTGAAAATGGTTATTATATTTATCAAATAGCAGTAAAAAAAGAATATCAACAGCAAGGAATAGGAACATCAATGATGAATGAAATAATGGAAGTAGCTAATCAAGAAAATAAAAATGTATATGCTCATGTTATGAATTATAA
>JAEEGL010025599.1_pt1 | contig 35720 bp, 31 predicted proteins | sample 9134231 | NCBI WGS metagenome assembly JAEEGL01 (sample SAMN16246548, study PRJNA631951) | gut metagenome | biome: gut microbiome; feature: rumen; material: fiber-attached | host: Bos | place: Iran: Karaj | collected 2018-10
TCTATTTAGACTTTACAAAGGACATTTTATATATTGAAGATCCTAAATCAGTTAAGAGATTATCAACTCAAACAATGTTCTATGAAATTTTAACTTCATTAATTAAGTTATTAACACCAATTCTACCACATACAATGAGTGAAGCATATTCTAATTTACAATATAAAGAACAAGAAGATGTTTATTTAGAGGATATGCCTGAGGTTGATGAAAACTTAGATTTAGAATTAGAAGCTAAGTTCGATAAGTTCATGGAATACCGAGATGTTATTCTTAAGAGATTAGAAGAAGCTAGAGCTGAAAAGATTATAGGTAAGAGCTTTAATGCTAAATTAACTATTACTTTAGATTCTGAAAGTGCAAAAATTTTCAAGACTATTAATGATCCTCAACAATTATTAATTGTTTCACAAATTGAATTTGTTGATGGAGATAAGTTCGATTGTAAGGTTGAAAATGCGACTGGAGATGTATGTGCTAGATGCTGGATGATAGTTCCAAAAATTAATGAAAATGAGCTATGTCCAAGATGCCAATCAATCATAAATAAGCTTAAGTAAATTTTTGACATTATATATATAAAATGCTAAAATAATAGAAAGGTGGTGCGATATATGAATTTTCAATTATTCTTTTTAAAAGAAGGAACAAGAGCATATGAAAAATCAGATTTAATTACATTATTAAAATCGAACCCTAATATTATCGCTCCTGATCAAGAAGAAACAGTTGGTAAGAAAGTTTATAAATATCATCATCCTGTTTTGAATTTCGATGCAAGTTTTGTTATGGCAACTAAATCAGTAGTTCCTCATCTAGAAAGAATTGATGCTAAATATTATGACATTAATTTCTATTTAGAGTTCAATGTTTTATTACAAAGCTATAATGTTGAATTACTATTAGACTTAGTTCAAGAAATATGTTCTCAATTTAAATTCAAGGTATATTGCGAATCTTATCAATATGAAGTTAAGAATTATAAGCGTGCTGAAATAATGAAGAACTTCAATGTTTGGAAACGTTCATATGCAGATAAATATCCTGAAGATATTTCTAAATTTAATAAATTAGATAGTCAAACAATAACTGCTGTATATGGATATTTACAAAAGAGAAAAAGAATGGAATTATCATATTTAAGTGATAATATCATTGTTTCAGATTATATTTTCTTAAAGACTGAAAAATCAAGAAGTGCCTTTGTAGCAATTAAATGGGATGGAGAAACTCCATTTATACTACCACCTGTAGTTGATATTTTAATTTTACAAGATGCTAAAATTACAAAATATATTCCAATGAGTGAAGTAATTATGAAGATGGAAAAATTATTTGTTCCAGTCGATTCTTCAGGTATTACAAAACTTGAACAAAAGAATGTTAAGAAGCTATATAAATTCTTAACTAAAGAAAAATTTGCTCCACTTAGCGCTGAATTAAAAACAATTCAGATAGATGACATTTTAGATATTTAAGGTGAAATTATGGCTAATGTATGTTACACATCAATGTCAGATTTAGAAATAATCAAGGCTTTATTAAAAAAAGATGAACAAATTGCTCCTGAACTTAAATCTTTTAATTATAACTTAAACAAATGCGTTGTTTATGATTGTAAAGGATATGATTTAATAGGAAGTACTTGTAATGTTAATGATCCAGAAAGACATTTTATAGTAAAAAATAATCATTATCGTGTGTATGAATTTCCTGCCAAAGGTGGTTCTACTGGCAAGTTAAGAATGACAGGCGATTATATTGCTATATTTCAAAATTTAGACTTTGGCTATTGGACTTTAACAACTATGAAACATAGATTTGTTAAAGATGAATATAATAACATTATCGAGAAAGTAAGTTATCATACTTATGGTGAAATTCAAATATCAGTAACTCCAACTAGAATTAGTTGGAAATGTATATCTGGTGAAGGAAAATGTTGCAGAGGATATAAAGGAAAAGTCTTTGATAGCGATAATGTTAGAAAAGAAAACGGATATCATACAACATATAATGTAATTTGTAGAAGATTTGGTATTAAATTATTAAAATAAATTAATAAGGTGAAATTATGGATTATGCAAAATATATTGATCATACAAATTTAAAAGCATTCGCTACTAAAGATGATATTTTTAAATTATGTAGTGAAGCTAATACTTATAAATTTATGTCAGTATGTGTTAATCCAGCTAATGTTTCTTTAGCAAAAACACTACTTCAAGGAAGTGGTGTTTTAATTTGCACTGTGGTTGGCTTTCCACTAGGTGCTAACACAACTGAAATAAAGAAATATGAAGCTACATTAGCTATTACTGATGGTGCTTCAGAAATAGATATGGTTATCAATGTAGCTAAAGCTAAAGAACATGATTATGACTATATTGAAAATGAAATTAAAGAATTAGTTAATGCATGTAACGGTGTATTATTAAAGGTTATTATTGAAACATGTTATTTAACATATGAAGAAATCATTGAAGTATCAAAAAGATGTGTAAGTGCCGGTGCGGATTTTGTTAAAACATCTACAGGCTTTGGTTCTCGTGGTGCTTCAGTAGAAGACGTTAAATTAATTAAAGAAACAGTTAAAGATAAAGCATATATTAAAGCTTCTGGTGGTATTAAAACAAAAGAAGATTTCTTAAAGATGATAGAAGCTGGTGCGTCTAGAATAGGTACATCAAATGGTGTACAAATTATGGAGGAATTAAATGGCTAATATACCTACACCTCATATTAATTGTGATAATAAGAATTTAATAGCTAAAACTGTTTTAATGCCTGGTGATCCATTAAGAGCTAAATATATAGCTGATATGTTTTTAACTGATGTTTATGAATTTACATCAACTAGAAATGTATTAGGCTATACTGGTAAATATAATGGTAAAGAAATTAGTGTAATGGCATCTGGTATGGGTATGCCATCTATCGGTATTTATTCATATGAATTATTTAATTTTTATGATGTAGATAGAATTATTCGTGTCGGAAGCTGTGGAAGCTATGACAAGGATTATAAGGTTTATGATACTATTTTAGTTAGCTCAGCTTATAGTGATTCTAATTATGCTAAAATTGGTTTTGGTATAAATAATAAGGTAGCTAAGCCATCTAGTAATTTAAATTCTTTAATAAAAAGAAAAGCTAAAAAACTTAAAATAAATTTAAAAACAGGTAAAATATATTCATCTGATATATTTTATTCAGCCTTCACTGATAAATGGAAGGATATCCATACTAAAAAGAAATGTGTTGGTGTTGAAATGGAATCATTCGCATTATTCACAAATGCCAACGTATTAGGTAAAGAGGCTGCTTGCTTATTAACAGTTTCAGATTCATTTGTTTCAAATGAAGCTATATCTAGTAAGGATAGAGAAACAAATTTTAATGAAATGATTAAATTAGCATTAGAATTAGCTTAAAAATAGGACATTTATGTCCTTTTTTTATTTATGTTCATTAAAAAAGTAAAAATACATAGAAATGAACATAAAAATATTATATAATAAGTTTAAATTGATGTTTTATTATTATATAATAAAGATTAGGTGATTATTATGAAACAATATTTAGATTTATGTAGAACAATTTTAGAAAAAGGAACTAAAAAAGAAGATAGAACAGGTACAGGTACTATTTCTTATTTTGGTTATCAAATGAGATTTGATTTAAATGAAGGTTTCCCTTTATTAACAACTAAAAGAGTTCATTTAAAAAGTATAATTCATGAATTATTATGGTTCATCGCTGGAGATACTAATATTAAGTATTTAGTTGATAATGATGTTAGAATTTGGAATGATTGGCCATATGCTGAATATAAAAAATCAAAAGATTATCAAGGTGAAACAATTGAAGAATTCGCTGAGAAAATTAAAAATTCTGATGAGTTTGCTAAAAAATATGGTAATTGTGGTCCAATTTATGGTAAGCAATGGAGAAATTTTGGTGGTGTAGATCAATTAGAAAATCTAATCCATGATATTAAGACAAATCCATATAGTAGAAGATTAATTATATCAGCTTGGAATCCAACTGAGGTTCAATCAATGGTTTTACCTCCATGTCATTGTTTCATGCAATTTTATGTAAATGATAATAAATTATCTTGTCAATTATATCAAAGAAGCGCCGATGTATTTTTAGGTGTTCCATTTAATATTGCTTCATACGCATTATTTACAATGATGATTGCTCAAGTTTGTGGATTAGAATATGGTGTATTTGTTCATACATTAGGTGATGCTCATATTTATAATAATTTATTAGATCAAGTTAATTTACAATTAACAAGAGAACCTAGAGAATTACCTCAAATGAAGATTAATCCAAATGTTAAATCAATTTATGATTTCAAATATGAAGATTTTGAATTAGTTAACTATAATCCTCATAAGGGTATTAAGGGTAAGGTGAGCGTTTAATGATAAATATGATTTGGGCTATGGATAAAAATAATCTAGTTGGTATAGATGATAAAATTCCATGGCACATTAAAGAAGATTTACTTTATTATAAATCTAAGACAAATGGTCAAACCGTTTTAATGGGTGATGCTACATATTATTCATTAAAGGGTTATTATAAGACTAAACCTTTACCATATGGTAAGATTTATGTTGCGACAATCGATAAATCATTAGTTATTGATGGTGTAGAAATGATTTATGATTTAACTGAATTCTTAAAGAACAATAAAGAAGAATTATGGGTTGTAGGTGGCGCGACAATTTATAAATTATCTTTACCTTACGCAGATAGATTATATATTTCATTTGTTAAGGGAGAGTATGTAGGAAATAGATATTTTCCTACTGTAGATTTTTCAAAATATAATTTAGTTTGGGAAAATGATACAGAAAAAGTAAGATATACAGTATTTGAAAGGAAATAATATGTTTTTTGTTTTATTAGAACTTTTATTTACAATTGGATATTCAGCATTATTTTATTTCTTAATTGATTTAAGTTCTTGGTATTTATTCTTATGGATACCTCTAGGATTTATTCTAGGATTAGTAAGTTTAGCTATTTTTATTTATCTATTCTTATTTTTCGGAAGTATTACTAAGAATAAAAGTGGTAGATTTAGACATTTTATTTTAAGAAATGCTGTTTGGATTGCTATGAAAGTATTCCATGTTAAATTGGTTATAGAGAATAAAGAATATATACCACAAAATGAAACTTATGTTGTATATTCAAATCATAAATCAAACATGGATCCAATGTTTATTTATTATGCAATTCATCATAGAAAGATAACTGCAGTTGGTAAGAAAACATTATTTACTAATCATTTCATGAATATGCTTGGTAAAACATTTGGTGCTATTTCAATTGATAGAGATAATGATAGAGAAGCAGCTAAAACAATGGTTAAGGCTATTGGTGATGTTAAGCGTGGTACATCTATGATTATTTTCCCTGAGGGTGGAATTAAAACTCGTGAGAAAGAAGAAATGGTTAATTTAAGAGCTGGTGCGTATAAATTAGCAATGAAGCCAGGTGTTATAATTTTACCAGTTGCGATAATTGGTTCATCACAAATCTCTAAGAAGAAAAGAATTCAAAAGAAGGTTATTAAATTAATATTTAACAAACCTATTTCTAAAGAAGAATATGAAGGATTAAATACAACTGAGGTTGGAGAAAAAGTAGAATCAATAATCAATAAAGAGATTGTAGAAAATGAAAAATAAATATGTTTATATAACTTTTATAGCTATCGGATTTCTATTTTTAGTATCTGGTAGTATTTCACTTATATTTGGTGCATTATTTAGTTTAAATAATCTTATTTATTTAGGATTAACTTTAATGATTATTGGCTTTGTATTATATGTTATTGTAGTGATTGTTATAATTGTTTATTTTGTAAGAAAGAAGAGGTGAAATTATGAATAGTGTAATATTAACATTGGTTATTATAGGTTCAATAATTTTATTTCTAGCAATTTTATATGCTGTAATTATGACAATTATTAAAAAGAGTCAATATAAGAAAATGTATTCTGATATTGAAGGATTCTTGGATTTTTATACAACTGAACATATTGGTTCATTTGAAAAGAAATCTTTACCAGAGTATGATTATGTTTTAAAGACTAAAAAGCATCAGTATTTTATTAAAGTAATTCCTAATTTTTCAAATCAAGAAATTACTGTTAATAACTCTGTTAAATGGCAATTAAGAAAAGCATTCAATGATGAATCATTAAGATATGTAGAAAATGTAGAACCTTTAATGAGAATGGATATGCCAAATAATGATGGTAAATTATTAAATAAGAAGGTTTATATTATATATCCTAATGCTAAATCTTTGTTAAAATATATCAATGAATGTGAAATGGAATTTGTTCATCCAGATACTGATGTATATGGAACTAATATAATTACATATGTATATTTAAATGAAAATAAGGAAACACTAGAATTATAGTCTTTCCTCATTTTTTTGAAGGGATGATTTTATGAATTATGATTTTAAATCATTAGAATTTAATAAAATTATTGAGATATTAAAAGAATTTACTAAAACTATGAAAGCTAAGGAATATCTTGATAATATTAAAATACCTAATGATTATAACGGAATTATAAATTTAAATAATAAAACAAAAGATGCTTATAATAATATCAATAAATATTCTGATATTCCTTTATCTAACATTGATGATGTTGATAAGATTATCAAAAGAGCAACTCAAAATGGTATTTTGACAGCGATGGAATTAGTTAAGGTTTCTAATTTTATTGATACAACATCTAATGTAATAAATTATTTTAAAACATTAAGCTCTTTAAAAATTGAATCTAATGTTTTAAATAATTTAGTTAATAATTTAGAATTACCTAAAACTTTAAAAACAAATATCAATTTAGCTGTTGATAAGGATGGTAATATTTTAGATAATGCATCTCGAGATCTATTTACTATTAGAAAGAGCTTAAAATCTTTAGAGAATAGATTAAGAGCTAAAATAAATGAATTATTAATATCTAAAAGAGATATGCTTACAGATAATTTAATTGTTGAGCGTAATTATAGAATGTGTTTACCTGTAAAAGTAGAATTTAAAAATACTTTTAAAGGTATTATTCATGATATGTCATCGAGTGAAACAACATGCTATATTGAGCCGGCTGAAACAATTGAAATATCTACATCTATAGATAATTTTAAAGAAAAAGAAAAGAAAGAAATTAATATTATATTAAAGAATTTATCTTTATTAGTTTCTAGTGAGGCTGAATTATTAATCAATAATTTCAATATATTAATTGAATTAGATTTAGCCTATGCAAAAGCCTTGATGGGTATAAAGAATGATTATAATGAAGCTAATATTATTGAAGAGCCTAAATTTAATTTAAAGAAGGCTAAACATCCATTAATTGATAAGGATGTATGTGTACCAATTGATATCAATTTAGGTAATAAATTTAATGTAATAATTATTACTGGTCCCAACACAGGTGGTAAGACAGTTGCATTAAAGACTGTTGGTTTATTACATTTAATGGCTTATGTTGGTATGATGGTACCTGCAAGCTTAGATTCATCATTTGGTTATTTTGATAATATTTTAGCTGATATAGGTGATGAACAATCAATAGAACAATCATTATCTACATTCTCATCTCATATGAGTAAAATAATTAATATTATAAATATCACAACTAATAATTCATTAGTTTTATTAGATGAGGTTGGTTCTGGTACTGATCCAAAGGAAGGCTCATCACTTGCGATATCTATTATTAAATATTTTAAAGATAATAATTCTAAGGTTATTGCAACTACACATTATTCTGAATTAAAGACTTATGCATATAATGATTCAGATATATCTAATGCGTCAGTTGAATTTAATAATGAAACCTTAAAGCCTACTTATAGATTATTAATTGGTATTCCAGGTAAAAGTAATGCCATTATGATTGCTAAAAGATTAGGCTTAAATGAAAAAATAATTGATGATGCATTATTAGAAATGGATTCTAAATCTAATGAATCAAGTGATGTAATAAAGAATCTAGAAGATGAATTATTATCAGTTAAGAAAAAAGAAAAAGAATTAGATGAAAAACTATTAGAACAAAATAGAATCAATAAAGAATTAATTAATGAAAAGAATAATTTAATTAAGAGTACTGATAAATTAATTAATGAAGCTAAAGAAAAAGCTAAATCTATTATTGAAAATTCTAAGAAAGAATCTGAAAAATTATTAAATGAAATCAAGAATTTATCTAGTGAATCATATAAAGAACATGAAATGATAAATTTAAAAACTAAAATGCGTAATCTTGATATTCAAAATGAAGAATCAGTTATCAAGGATACATTTAATGTTGGTGATTTTGTTTTAATTAAGACATATGAAAAATATGGTACTGTATCTAAAGTTAAAAAGGATAATACTTATACAGTTAATATTGGTCAATTCCAAATGGATTTTAAGGGTAGTGAGCTTATTTTAAGTGCTAAGCCTGTAGAAAAGCCAAAGCCTAAACAAAGATTATCTGGATATAATCCTACTTCACATGTTGGATTATCATTAGATTTAAGAGGTAAAAGAGTTGAAGAAGTAAATTATTTACTAGAACAATATTTTGATCAAGCTTTATTAGGTAATTTAGATCAAGTATCTATTATTCATGGATTTGGAACTGGAGCTGTAAGAAAAGCAGTTCAAGAATTTTTAAAGAATAAACCTTATGTTAAGAGCTATCGTTATGGTGGTGAAGGAGAAGGTTTAAATGGAGTTACAATCGTTTATTTGAAATAAGGTGAAAATATGAAGGCAGCGATAATATTAAAAGATGCTTATTTAACTAATTTTAATAATGATTATGATATTATTGTAGGGGCAGATAGAGGAGCCCTTCATGCCTTAAATAATGGTATTATACCTGATATTTCAATTGGTGATTTTGATTCTGTAAATGAAATTGAATTTAATAAAATAAAAAATAATTCTAAAAAATTAATACAATTAAATAAAATTAAAGATAGTAGTGATACACATGAAGCTATTAAATTAGTATCTAATTATGATGAGATTCATATTTTAGGTGGAATAAAAGGGAAAAGAATTGAACATTTATTTTCTAATATAATTGATTTAATTAATTATCCTAATCTATCTATGATAGATGAAGATTCATTGATTGAAACAGTTAATGATAATAATTATAAAGTAAAAGATAATTATAAATTTGTTTCATTATATGCTATCGAAGAATCAATTATTGATTTAAATGGATTTAAATATGAATTAAATAATTATTTACTAAAAAGAAATGATCCATTGTGTTTATCAAATGAAATTATAAATAATCCTAAAATAAATTTAAAAAAAGGTAAATTATTAATAATTTATAGTCATGGAGATTAAAAGCTTTAAGAATTATTTAATACCATCATTAGTCGCTACAGTATTTTTAGCAACTTATGTTATATTTGATGGTATCTTTATTGGTGTTAAATTATCTGATTTAGGATTATCAGCTATAAATATTGGATGGCCTGTTGTTGCGATATTACACTCAATGGGTATTGGCTTAGGTATTTCAGCTGGAATATATATTTCAAGAAAAAATGGTGAAGGTAAATATGATGAAGCTAATAAAGCTAAATTAACATCTATTATCATTTTATTGATATTAGGTATTGTTTTTACTACTATAATTTTCTTTCTTAAAAAGCCTTTAATTTATTTATTTGGGGCAGATGATGTTGTTTATCCATACGCAGATGAATATTTAACTACATATCTTTTATTTGGTGGAATTTTATTTGTAATTGGACCAGCCTTAATACCACTTTTAAAGAATAGTGGTAAATCTAAGATGGCTATGATAGCATCTATTTCATCTGTAATTTTAAATTTTACTTTAGATTATATTTTTATTATAGTTTTAGATATGGGATTAAAGGGTGCTGCCCTAGCATCTATTTTAGGTCAATTAAGCTGTGTTATAATTGCTTTATTCTCATATTACAAGGAATTTGATGGAGTATCATTCAATAAACAATTTATAAAGAAATTTTTTATTGGTGGTATAGCACCATATGTATTAAATTTCTCTTATGATATTATTTTAATAATAACAAATAGAGTATGTGGCTATTTTAATGGTAATGAAGCTATCGCTACATATGCATTATTAACATACGCTTTATATGTAGTTAATGCAATATGTCAGGGTGTTGGTGATGGTATACAGCCAATGTTTTCTTATTATTCAGGTAAAAATGATAAAAAGATGCTAAGAAAATTAGTTATGAAATCATTGATTGTAAGCTTCATAGTTAATAGTATTTTTATTACACTGTTTATTATTTTTAGATATCAGATAGCTAAATTATTTAATTTATCAGATGTAGGCTTAAATATATTTAAATACGCATCCATATTTTATGGAATATCATTCTTTATGATATCAATATCTAAAGTTATCGCATCATATTTTTATTCAGTAAATAGAAATTTATATGCTAATATAATGACTATTATAGAACCATTTATATTAACACCATTATGTTATTTATTATGTATTCCATTTGGAATAGATGCTATATGGTGGAGCTATTTAATTATTCAAAGTATTTTATTTATTTTATCAATATTTTTATATATCAGAAGTGAGATGAAATTATGGACGGCTTCTTATTAATTGATAAGCCAAAGAATATAACAAGCTTTGGTGTATGTAATAAAATAAGAAAAAAATTTAATATTGATAAGGTTGGTCATAATGGAACTCTAGATCCTAACACAACTGGATTGATGATTTTAGCTTTAGGTAGGGCTACTAAATTATTGAAGCTTATTAATGAGCATGATAAAGAATATATAGCTAAAATTACTTTTGGATATGATTCTAAAACTTTAGATTTTGAATCAGAATTAACTGAAATAAAAACTGAAGTTAATTTAGATAAAATAAAAGAAGGATTAGAATATCTAAAGAATCAAGAAGAACAAATTCCACCTATGACATCTAATGTCAAAATTAATGGTCAAAAATTAATTGATTATCAAAGAAAGAATTTAGATGTTGATGTTAAGCCTAGAAAAGTTAAATTATATAATTATGAAATATTAAGTGATCTAGAATTAGTTGATGGCCATTATGAAATAGATATTAAATTAGATGTTTCAAAAGGCTTTTATGTTAGAGCACTTGCCAGAGACTTAGGTAAATATATAGGTGGTAGTGCTATTTTACATGAATTAAGAAGAACTAAGATGAATGAATATGATTTAGCTGATGCTAAAACTATAGATGAAGTTAGTGAAAATGATATTATTAAGATAACTGATTTCTTTGATTTACCAAAGGTAAATGTTGATGATTATATGGTTAGATTAGTTAAGAATGGTATAGAACTTGATGAAAGACAAACCAATCTTAGTGGTATCTTTTATGTAGTTAATAATTGTGATATAATAGCAATATATGAAGAGGTTTCACATTTAAAATATAAACCTATATTAATATTTAAATAAGCTGGTGATTATTAATGAAATCTTTATTTGTTAAGGATAAAAATTTCTTTCCTATAGCTGAACCTATTTGTTGTGCGATTGGTAATTTTGATGGTGTTCATTTAGGACATCAAAAATTAGTTGAAGAATGTAAAAAGGTTAGTAAATTAAATGGATATAAGAGTGCATTATTAACTTTCTATCCACACCCTTCTGTATTCTTAAAGAAAATTCCTAATTATCCTTTGATTACACCACTTGAAATTAAAACTGAAATTGTTTCAAGAATGGGTTTAGATTATTTAATTGTTGTAGAATTCAATGAAGAAGTCGCTAATATGACTAAAGAAGAATTCATGCAAAACATGAAATTCATGAATATTAAAGCATGTGTATGTGGATATGATTTTACATTTGCTAGAAGAGCTGAAGGTAATATTAGAGATTTAGAGGAAGAATTTGAATTTCATGAAGTAAAAAAATACATATTTGATGATGTTAGAGTATCATCTACATATATCAGAGAATTATTATCTGATGGTAATATCCATGAAGCTAATAGATTGTTAGGTAGACAATTTATTATTCGTGGTAGAGTAAAATTTGGTAATCAGGATGGTAGATTAATTGGTTATCCAACTGCCAATATTGATTATAAGAATTATTTCTTACCTAAAACAGGTGTATATTTTGTTAATGCGATAGTTAATGGTATTACTTATTTGGGTATGTGTAATATAGGTCATAATCCTACATTCAATTTCTCAGATGAAATTAGAATGGAGGTTCATATTTTTAATTTTGATGAAGATATTTATAATAATGTAATTGATGTTATTTTCGTTGAAAGAATAAGAGATGAACATAAATTTGGTTCTGTTGAAGAGCTTAAAAATCAATTATTTAAAGATAAGGCTAAATGTCTAGAATTAGCTGGAGATATGAATTATACAAAATAATAATTTTTAACTTGATTTTAAAAAATATTAGTGTATAATTACATTGTCGTTTTACTTGGTTTATGGTACCTCTTACCATCTACTATGTTTTACGATTAATATATAATTTATAGGAGGAACAAAAAATGGCTTTAACTGCTGAAAAGAAAGCTCAATTAGTTAAAGAATTCGGTAAGAATGATAAGTACACTGGTTCTATTGAAGTTCAAATCGCAATTTTAACTAATGAAATTAATGAATTAAATGAACACTTCAATGTTCATATTCATGATTTCCATTCTAAGCGTGGTTTAATGCGTAAGATTGGTCATAGAAGAAGTTTATTAAACTATCTTAAGAAGAATGACTTAAAGTCTTATGAGAATGTAGTAGCTAAATTAGGATTACGTAAGTAATTATATACCCAACATTTGTTGGGTATTTTTTCTTTATATAATATATATTATATTTTTTTAATTTTTACTCGTAAAAAAAATTCTTTGTGATATAATTATAAAGGTTAATAATAATAAAAGGAGAAAAATGATGAGTGAAGTAAAAAGATTTGAATACAACTGGGCTGGTCGTCCACTTGTAATTGAAATCGGTGAAGTAGCAAAACAAGCAAACGGTGCTTGTATGGTTCACTACGGGGATAGTACGGTTTTATCTGCAGTCGTTTCTAATAATGTAACATCAACCGCTGACTTTTTCCCATTAATGGTTTTATACCAAGAAAAATTATATGCAGGAGGTAAAATTCCTGGAGGATTCTTAAGAAGAGAAGGTAGAGCAACAGAACATGAAACACTAGTTTCACGTTTAATTGACCGTCCTATTAGACCAATGTTCGCAGATGGTTTTAATAATGAAGTTCAAGTAATTAATACTGTTTTATCTTCAGATCCTGAATGTACAACAGCTATGGCTGCGATGTTAGGTTCATCAATCGCTTTAATGGTTTCTGATATTCCATTTGAAGGACCAATCGCTGGTGTAGTAGTAGGTAAGGTAGATGGTAAGTTAATCATCAATCCAACACCTGAAGAATTAGCAAAATCAGAAATTAATTTAACAGTTGCCGGAACTAAGGACGCTATCAACATGGTTGAAGCAGGAGCTAGATTCGTATCAGAAGATGATATGTGGGAAGCTTTAAAGTTCGGTCACGCTGAAATTATTAAATTATGTGAATTCCAACTTGAAATTCAAAAAGCTTGTGGAAAAGAAAAATATGTTCCATCATTATTTGTCGTAGATAAAGAAATTGAAGCACAAGTAAAAGCATTTGCTGAAGAAAAAATGATTAAAGCAATCAAAACTGAAGATAAACTTGAGCGTTATGCAAATATCGACAAAGTAAATGAAGAAACTTTAGAAGAATTTGGCAAGAAAGTATTTATTAAAGATCTTGGTGATATCAAGGTTGAAGATACTGAAGCTAAAGAATTATATTTAAAGAATGTTCAAATGACACTAGACTCAATCTTACACGGTGAAGTAAGAAGAATGATAGCTGTTGATAAGATTAGACCAGATGGTAGAGCAGTCGATGAAATTAGACCTTTATCATCAAGAGTTGACGTATTACCACGTGTTCATGGTTCAGCACTTTTCACTAGAGGTCAAACTCAAAGTTTAGGTACAGTAACACTTGGACCTTTAAGTGATTCACAAATCATTGATGGTTTAGGACAAGAAGATTATAGAAGATTTATGCTACACTATAACTTCCCTCAATTCTCAGTAGGTGAAACAGGTAGATATGGTGCTCCTGGTAGACGTGAAATTGGTCATGGTGCTTTAGGTGAAAGAGCATTATCATATGTTATTCCATCTGAAGATGAATTCCCTTATACAATTAGAGTTGTTTCTGAAATTTTAGAATCTAATGGTTCTTCATCTCAAGCAACTATTTGTTCTGGTACATTAGCTTTAATGGCTGCTGGTGTTCCTATTAAGGCTCCAGTTGCAGGTATCGCTATGGGTTTAATTATGACTGATCCTAAGCATTATACAATCCTAACTGATATTCAAGGTATGGAAGACCATGATGGAGATATGGATTTCAAGGTTGCAGGTACTAGAGATGGTATTACAGCACTTCAAATGGATATCAAGGTTAGAGGTATTTCTTATGAAATTTTAAGAGAAGCTCTAGCTCAAGCTAGAAAGGGTAGACTTGAAATTCTAGACCATATGGCTACTACAATCGCTGAAGTTAGACCAGAATTATCTAAGTACGCTCCAAAGGTTGTTACAGCTATGATTAATCCTGATAAGATCAAAGATGTTATCGGTGCTGGTGGAAAGAATATTAATGCTACAATTGAAAAGTTCGACAATGTTAAGATTGATCTTGAACAAGATGGTAGATTATTCGTAATGCACTCAGATATGGCTACTGCAAAAGCATGTTTAGATTATATTGTTAATTCAGTTAAAGAAGCTGAAGTAGGTAAAATCTATTCTGGTAAAGTAACTAGAAGCGAAAAATATGGTGTATTCGTAGAATTATGGCCTGGTTGTGAAGGTCTATGTCATATTTCAAGATTAGCTCTTGAAAGAGTTGAAAAGGTAGAAGACGTTGTTTCTGTTGGCGATGAAATCATTGTTAAATGTATTGGAGTTAATGAAAAGGGACAAGTTGATTTATCTAGAAAAGATGCATTAAAGGATGCACAAGCTAGATTCTCTAATAAAGAAGCTCAATAATAAATTAAAAGCCACTTAATTGTGGCTTTTTTTGTTTGTCATAAAATGTAATTTTTCTCAAAAAAATGATTTATTTTTTCATGTTTTAATTTATTTTTCAAAAATTATAATTTTTTTGATTGAAAATTTTATGATTTTATTGACATATATAATTTTTGTATTAAAATACTAAAACCATAGCAATATGGAACATTTGTGATTGGAGAAAAAGCGATGTATAGCAAAAGTTCTGAGGTAACGATGAACGATTAGTATGAAGGAGGAACTCTTATATGGAGTTCTTGATTATTTTAGTGATTATGTTTTACATAATTTACAAAGATAATCATAACAACTCTTCTAAAAAGTAGTTGCACCTTTATACATCGCAATCGTTCCTTACAAATGTGAAAAGGGAAGGCTGCAACCTTCCCTTTTCGTTTGTAGTTATTACCTTCATACATCGTATCATCTTACGACAATTTTATTTTAGCATATTTAATAAATATGTCAAGGTTATATAAATATGTTATAATGTATATGAAACAAGGTGATAAAATGAGTAAAAAGAATTTATATACTTCATTATCTATTAATACATTTACTGCAATTTCTGTTATTGTTTGTATAATTATTACAATAATTAAAAATCCAGAATCATTTAAAATGTTTACAGTACAATCAAATTTAATATGTGGTATTGTTGCTTTAATAGTTATTGCTTTTGAAATATTAATAATATTAAAGAAAAAAGATGAATTACCACTTTGGTTAAAAATAACAAAGATGGTTTCAACAACTGCTGTAGCATTAACTCTATTAACTGTTGTATTTTATTTAGGCTTTGTTGCTATAGCTGAAGGATATAGTTATTTTATAATGTTTCAGAATACTAATATTTGTTTCCATTTATTAACTCCTTTATCTGCAATAATATCTTTTATCTTCTTTGAAGGTACAAATAAGATTAATTTTAAATTAACATTCTTAAATATGATACATATGTTTATTTATTCTATTTTTTATTCTATAAATGTATTTACACATTTAAATCCTGATGGAAGTGTAAATAGAAAATATGATTGGTATTATTTTGTTTTGGGTGAAAACTATACATTTATATTTGTAGTTTTAGGAATGTTATTATTTACATATGGCATTGGTTTTACTCTTTGGTATACAAATAAGAAAATATATAACAAATTTGATAAGGGAAGGTTATAGCCTCAGTAAATTGATAACCATAATATAAGATTTTCACATCTATTGATATTCCAATAACAATCAATCCTCCGACTAGAATTCCGATAGTTACTAGAATTGAACTAACCATTGGATCATCTCCTTTAGGATAAACTTAAATTTGACATATTTTTAATATGTAGTAAAATTAAGGTACAAAAGGATGTAATTCTAGGTAGTGTAATGTCCGACTATGCCTTACGGTTCTAACGAACAGGGAGACCCAGGACTGGACGCCTGGAGAATTACATCTTTTTTATTTGGATCTTTATAATCTAATACTTTTTGAGTTCCTTTCATGTCACTAACCATTTCTCCAGGCTTTTCTCTATCATATCTACGCTCTAAATTATTGTATTTATCAATAAGCTGTCTTCCTTTTTTGTTTACTTTTATATGTTTTTTATACAAATAATTTCATTTTATATTAAATAACTAATAATTTAAATGAATTGTAATTATAATTTTTTTTGATATAATAATGTAGGTGGCTTTAGGTAATCGAGCAGAAATGTTAGGAAAGTCCATGCTAGCACAATCTGTGATGATTGTAGTGTTTGTGATAGCTTAATAAATAAGGCTATACATGTAATGTGATGGCGAGGCTAGCCTAAGTCTTCGGATATGGTAATGTCTTATAAAGTGCCACAGGAACGATACATCTAGAAATAGATGGGTGAAACGTTGGTAAACCCCACAAGCTAGAAACCCAAATTTTGGTAGGGGAGTCTTATTCGTCGAATCAGAAGATAGAATAAGGAAGAGAAATCTTAGATAAATGATTACCACCTTTAAGGTACAGAACATGGCTTACAAAGGCTGCTTAGGAGGATTCGTCCTCCTTTCATTTTTTTAATTGAAAAGAAAATATATATTTGATAAAATATATACTGATTTGGAAGTGATATTATGGACATCGAAAAATTGAAGAAAAGACAAGCTATGATTAGAAATTTTTGTATTATTGCCCATATTGATCATGGCAAATCAACTTTGGCTGATAGAATACTTGAAATCTGTGATTCTGTTGAAGAAAGAAAGATGCAAGAACAAATTCTTGATTCAATGGAATTAGAGCGTGAGCGTGGTATTACTATTAAGCTTAACAGTGTTGCTTTAAAATATAAAGCTAATAATGGATTAGAATATGAATTCCATTTAATTGATACTCCAGGACATGTCGATTTTACTTATGAAGTATCAAGAAGCTTAGCTGCCTGTGAAGGAGCTATATTAGTTGTTGATGCGACACAAGGTGTTGAAGCACAAACATTAGCTAATGTATATTTAGCTTTAGATAATGATTTAGAAATATTACCATTAATTAATAAAATAGATTTACCTTCAGCTGATCCTGAAAGAGCTAAACATGAAATAGAAGATGTTATTGGCTTACCAGCATATAATTCTGTATTAGCTTCTGCGAAGACAGGTGTTGGTGTTAAAGATATCTTAGAACAAGTTGTTGAATTTATTCCTGCACCTATAGGAGATTTAAACAAGCCTTTAAGAGCATTAATATTTGATTCAGCTTTTGATGCATATCGTGGTGTAGTTGTTTTAATATGTGTTAAAGAAGGTATACTAAAACTTGGTGATACAATTAGATTTATGGCAACTGGTGCTGAATATCAAATTGTAGAAATTGGTGTAAGAACTCCAGATGAAGTAAAAAGAGATTATTTAATGGCTGGAGATGTAGGCTTTATTACAGCCTCAATTAAGGATATTAATTTAGTTCATGTTGGTGATACTATAACAACTAAAGAAAACCCAGCAAGTGAAGCATTACCTGGTTATAAAAAATTAAATCCAATGGTATTCTGTGGTTTATATCCAATTGATTCTAAACAATATCAAGATTTACATGATGCCTTAGATAAATTAAAATTATCTGACGCTTCATTAATATATGAACCTGAAACATCTCAAGCATTAGGATTTGGTTTTAGAACTGGTTTCCTAGGCTTATTACATATGGATATTATTAAAGAAAGAATATCTAGAGAATTCGGTATTGATTTAATTGCAACAGCTCCATCTGTTTCATATCATGTTTATTTAACTGATGGAACTATGATTGAAATTGATAACCCTTCATTATTACCTGAATTACAAAGAATAGATAGAATTGAAGAACCATTCGTTGTTGCGACAATAATGACACCATCTGAATATATTGGTGCTGTAATGGATTTATGTCAAAAGAAGCGTGGAACATTCGTTGATATGGAATATGTTGAAGAAACAAGAGCTTTAATTCATTATAATATTCCATTATTAGAAATTGTTTATGATTTCTTTGATAAATTAAAAAGCTATACTAAGGGTTATGCATCATTTGATTATGAGCTTGGTGATTATATGGAATCTAAGCTTGTTAAAATGGATATAATGCTTAATGGTGATGTAGTAGATGCTTTATCTACTATTGTTCATAAGGATTTTGCATATGATAGAGGTAGAATTTTAGTTGAGAAACTAAAAGAAATAATTCCTAGACAACTATTTGAAGTACCTGTTCAAGCAGTTATTAATCATAAGGTAATTGCTAGAAGTGATATTAAAGCATTAAGAAAAGATGTTTTAGCTAAATGCTATGGTGGAGATATTTCAAGAAAGAAGAAATTACTAGAAAAACAAAAAGAAGGAAAGAAGAAAATGAAAGAAATTGGTTCAGTTTCAGTTCCTCAAGAAGCTTTCTTAGCTATCCTATCGACAGATGAAAATTAAAATAGTATAATAATTATTAGATATAAAGGAGATAAAACTATGAAAAAAGATAATTGTCCATATTGCCAAAAGGGTGAATTTTTAGAGAAGTTCGGTAGATTAGCATTCGAAACTGAAACTTCTGAAGTTATTGTTTTTAAGGATCAAACAAATAAAGGTAGAGCAATCGTTGCTTATAAGAAGGATCACGTTGCTGAAATCAAAGATTTAAGTGATGATGAAAGAAATAAATTTATGAAGGATGTTTCTGATGTAGCTAAGGCTATTGATGCTGCATATCATCCATACCGTATCAATTATGGTGCTTTCGGTGATACTTTAGGTCACTTACATTTCCATATCGTACCTAAGTATGAAGGTGGAGATTCATTTGGTGGTATGTTTGTTATGAATCATGGTGCTGATTCATATGCATCAGATGCTGAAATTCAAGAAGTAATTGATAATATTAAAAAGTATTATAAAAACTAATTATCAAAGGGGATATGTAAAATCATATCCTTTTTTATTTATTAACTAATAAATATATGTTAAAATTTAGTAAATATGTTAATGGAAGGAGGCTATATTATGTATAACATTTATACACAAGCATGTGGTTTGATTATAACTGTTGTAATTTTAATTTTCTTTTTAACACAAAAGAAATTACCAAGTAAGAATAAAAAGAATTTTAAATTTATATTATATTCATCAATATTATTATTCATAATTGATATAGTCTCTACTATTATGATTTATGAAATACCTGAAGAGTTAATAACCATTATATTAAGTAAAATGTATCTAATGGTCTTATTATCAACTTTATTCTTTACATTAATATATGTATCAGGTGCGTCATTCCCTATTAAAACATATAGAGTTATTGAAATTATTTCATATTCTATGATGGCAATATCTATTGTCGTATTATCTATTTTAAATTTAAATCTAGTTAGTACAATAGATTATATTTATACAGAAGGACCTGCAGCGTTATATTGTTATATATTATCAGGTGTAGTAATTGTTTGTATATGTTTCTTAGCAATTGCCTTCAGAGTTCAAATGAATAGAGATAGATCTAAATTAATCTTATTATGGATGTTTATTTGGATTGCTCTAGCATTAGTACAATTTTTCTTCCCAAGAATATTAGTTGTAAGCTTTGCTGTAGGCATAGGCTTATTAATTATATTCATTAAGTTTGAGGATTTAGAAGGAGAAATTGATAAGAATAGTGGCTTATTTAATTTCTATTCATATGTCAATTATGTTAATACCTTAAAAAGACTAGAAGTTAAAACTCAAATGGTTTATTTAAGACCAGTTGATTTAATGTATAGATTAGATGAAAAAATAATTGATGATGGTAAAAAAGAAATAAATAATAAATTATCTAAGATTAAAGATGTTAGTGCATTTATTAATGAAGATAGATATCTAATTTTATTAGATAAGAAAAAAGAAATATCTGTAAAAGATATATTATCTAAAACAAAATCTGATATTAAGTTTGTTAATAAATATTATGAGATTTATTATTTTAATGATATTACTATGCTTAAAGATCAAAATGATATAAGATCAATCATTAATTATTCTAAAGATAAATTAAATATGAATGATTCTATTCATAACATAACTGATGAAATGATTAATGATTATTATTCAATTGGTGATATAGAAGCATTAATTAAAGAATGTATTGAGACTGATAGAGTATTAGTTTATTTACAACCAATATTCTCAACTAAATTAAAAAAGATTGTTAGTGCAGAAGCTTTATGTAGACTTTTAGATAATAATGGTAAAATTGTTCCGCCTCAAATATTTATTCCAGTTGCTGAAAAGAATGGATTAATTAATAAGCTTGATGAAATTGTATTTACAAAGGTATGTAAATTCATAGCTAGAAATGATATGGAAAAATTAGGATTAAGTTATATTGAAACTAATTTATCTGTTGTACAATTAGCTGATGATAATTTAGCTAAGAAATATTTAGATATAATTAAAGGAAATAAGATTGATCCTAAATATATTAATCTAGAAATAACAGAAAGTGCTGAAGCAGATAGAACAAAATCATTAAAGGATAATTTAACTAATTTTATAAATAATGGTGTTTCATTATCATTAGATGATTATGGTACTGGATATTCTAATTTAAGCTATGTAGCTACAATGCCAGTTAAGATAGTTAAGTTTGATAAGATAATGACTGATGAATATTTCTCTGGTTCAAAAGCTAAATTTGTAATGGATTATTCAATTAGAATGTTTAAGGCAATGGATTTAAAGGTTGTTTCTGAAGGTGTTGAAACAGAACAACAATTAAAGACATTATCATTATTAGGTGTTGATTTTATTCAAGGATTCTATTTTTCTAAGCCATTACCAATGGATGAATTCCTTGTATTTATCAAAAAATTTAAATATGAATAAGATATGGACTAAAGTCCATATTTTTTTCTTATATTTATTGATATATTAAACATATTTTGATATAATATCGATGTCATATTAAGGGGAGCCGTAATGGCTGAGAGGATTTATATCGACCCTTGACCTGATCTAGGTAATACTAGCGTAGGAATAATATGGAAATATTTTTATTTTTGTATTCTTATTTTAGTATGTCCTAGCGGACATTTTTATTTTTATAAGGAGAAAAAATATGAAAGAAAAGAAATTTTCAGTTAGAGTTCTTGCCGAAATTGCTATATTTTCAGCAATCGCATTTGCTCTAGACGCCTTACAAGGCGGTATCTTCAGAGGCGTATTCGCAGCTGGAGGATCTATAGGTATTGCAATGGTTCCTATTTTTGTAATAGCTTATAGAAGAGGATTCTTAGCAGGATTCTTATGTGGTTTAGTAGTTTCATTAATTCAAATGTTAGGTGGAATATATGTAATTCAAGGTGCTTCATTTGACAATGAATTCATGAAGGTTATGGGACCATTCATTCAAGTTATGTTAGACTATGTTTTAGCATACACATTTGTAGGATTAATTGCTGGTATATTCGGTGAATTATATCTAAAGGAACAAAACGATAAGAGAAAGCTTTTATGGATTATCGTTGGTACTGTTTTAGCAGGTTTATTCAAGTATGCATCACATGTAATTGCTGGTGGAGTATTCTGGTTAGGTGATGGATCTGATGGATTCTGGGGCGTATCAAATGATTCTTGGTTATATTCATTTGTATATAATGGTGCTTATTCAATTCCTAATATCATTTTATGTACTCCAATAATGGTATTAATTGCTAAATTCTATCCTAGACTTCTTAATGTAAATTATTATGAGAAGGATGAAAAAGAAGAAAATGTGGAAGAAGAAAAAGGAGAATCTATAAATGAAAAACTATAAATTAATGTCTAAAATATTATTTTTAGTAGCTTCAGGATTATTCTTAATCTTCGCTATAGTATTATTCGCTACATCATTTGAATCATATGATGATGGTTGGGGAATTGATTTCAGCTTTAATAAAGATTATTCATTATTAATGTTCTTAGGAATAGCTTTAACAGCTTATACAGCATATAACTTATACGCATCTATCAAAAATAAAGAAGTAAATGATTTACCTTATTATGTGTTTGGTACATTAGCTGTAGTTGGTGCTGGTTATAATTTAGGTGTATTCTTTAAGGCAATCGCTAAAGGAAAAGATTATCAATCTCATCAATTATATTTATATTTTGGTTTAGTTTGTTTAGTATTGATTGTAGCAATCTTATTCAAGTATCTAGATAAAAAGAATAATAAAGAAAATTAATTAACAAGAAGTGACTTAAATGTCACTTTTTTTATTTTATTATGTAAACCAAAATTTAAATATTATATAATAATATTAGGTGATTAAATTGCGTGGATTATATATTCATATCCCTTTTTGTAAATCTATATGTTCATATTGTGATTTTACAAAAAGATTAGGTGATAATTTAATATACGAAAAATATATAGATAGATTAATAGAAGAAATTGATTCATATAAAGATGAATTAACCAATATTAAAACTGTTTATATTGGTGGTGGAACACCAAATGTTTTACCACTTGAATTATTAGAAAGATTATTTATTAAAATAAAACCATATTTAGATAATTCAATTGAAAATAGTATTGAATTAAATCCAGAATTAATCACAAGAGATTTAGCTAAATTATTAAACAAATATAAATTTAATAGAGTATCATTAGGGGTAGAAACAATTGATCCTGAAGCTATTAAATTATTAAATAGACATCATACTAAACAAGATATTTATAATTCATTTAGATATCTTAAGGACAATAATATTAGTAATATTAATTGTGATTTAATATTTGGAATACCATATACTAATTTAAATACCCTTAAAAATGACCTAGATTTCATTATTCATCAAGAACCCACACATATATCATGTTATTCATTAATAATTGAAAATAAGACAATTTTGAAGCATAAAATAGATAAAGGTGAGATAACACCACTTGATGATGATTTAATTAGTGATATGTATGATTATATAAATAGTAAATTAAAATCATATGGATATAATCATTATGAGATATCTAATTATGCAATTACTAATCATGAATCTATTCATAATAAGATATATTGGACTGAAAATGAATATGTTGGTGTGGGGGCAGGAGCCTCTGGATTTATAAATAATACTAGATATGACAATAATAAGCGTTTAAAGGCTTATTTTGAGGCTTTTAGGGAAAATACATATGAATTATCATCTCTTGATAAAAAGAAAGAATTTATGATGCTAGGACTACGCTTAATTAAAGGTGTATCTATGATTGATTATAAAAGGATGTTTAATTCATCTATGTTAGATGATTTTAAGGATGAAATAAATAAATTATTGAAGAAGAATTTATTAGAAATTGTAGATAACAATATAAGAATTCCTTATGATAAATTATTTTTAGCTAATATTGTATGGGAGGAATTTGTGTGAAAAAGAAAGAAAGAGAAGTTGTCTTTTATGAAATATCAGATTTTAAATATCATTTAAAGCAATTAAGATTATCTGATAATACAATTGATGCCTATATCTCAGATTTGATCCAATATGAAGAATTTATGCATGAATATGAGAAGATTGAGGATGTAAATGATATTTCTAGAGAGGATGTAAATAAATATATTCAATCTTTAAAAAGAAAGAATTTATCTAAAACAACTATTAATAGAAAAATAATCGCTATAAAAGATTTCCATAAATTTTTAGTAAAAGAAAATATAACTAAAGAAAATCCAACTGAAAAAATTGATAATCAAAAGCCTGATAAGGCATTACCAACTGTATTATCAGTTGATGAAATAAATAAAATGATATCATCAATTAATGGTGAGGAACCATTGGATATTAGAAATAGAGCGATGATGGAATTATTATACGCAGCTGGATTAAGAATATCTGAATTATTAGATTTAAAACAAGAAAATGTTCATTTAAGAGAAAAATATATAATTGTCAAAGAAGGTAAAGGAAATAAGGATAGATATATTCCTATTGGTGAAATGGCAGTCGTTTCATTAAGAAAATATCGTGAAGAGGTTAGACCTTTAATTGCTCAAAAGGGAGTGAATAATTTATTTGTTAATTATAAAGGCGAACCAATGACAAGACAGGCTGTCTTTAAATATATTAAAAAGCTCGCAGAAGATAATGGAATAACAAAGACGATATCACCACATACTATTAGGCATTCATTCGCTACACATTTACTTGAAGGCGGAGCTGATCTAAGAGTAGTTCAAGAGCTATTAGGACATGAAGATATCTCAACAACTCAAATATATACTCACTTAGATAAATCAAAAATTAGAAATATCTATGATAATACTCATCCTTTAGGAAATCATAACGAAAGTAAATAGGTGATAATCAAGATTTCGAGTAGCAATCTAGTAATTAAAACAAGATAAACTTAATAATTATACTAGAATTAGTAATTGTTTTAACTATTTTAATTTTGAAATAATTTCTATCAAAAATACAACAATATAATTTTGGCTTAATTAAGCCGTTTTTAAGGAGGAAAATAATGGATAATTTCATTTACAATGCACCTACGAAAGTATTTTTCGGTAAGGGTAGAGAAAATGAATTGGGAGAGATTTTAAAGAGTTATAACATCAAGAAAATAATGTTACATTATGGTCATTCATCAATCAAAAAAAGTGGTTTATATGACAAAATTACTAAGATTTTGAATGATAATAAAATCGAATTTATTGACTTTGGTGGAGCAGATGCTAATCCTAAGCTATCTAAGGTTCTAGAAGGTATTAAAATCATCAAAAATAACCCTGTAGATTTGATTTTAGCTGTTGGTGGAGGATCAGTAATAGATTCAGCTAAATCAATGGCTGTAGGAGCTAAAGTAGATTTCTCACCATGGAAATTCTCAATCAAAGAAGAAACAGCTAAAGATCATATTCCAGTAGGTGTTATTTTAACACTTTCAGCATCTGGATCTGACATGAGTAATTCATGTGTAATTACCAATGATCAAACACTAGAAAAAAGAGGATTTTCAAGCGAAGAAAATAGACCATTATTCGCTATCTTAAACCCTGAATTAACATTCAGTGTTAATAAATTCCAAACTGGATGTGGTATCGTAGATATTATGATGCACACTCTAGAAAGATATTTTTCTACAGGTACTCAATCACCTATAACTGACAACATCGCTTTAGGACTATTAAAAGCAGTTAAAGATATGGGTATTAGAGCAATAAAAAATCCAGAAGATTATGAAGCTAGAGCGACTCTAATGTGGGCTAATAGTTTATCTCATAATGGCTTAACTGGATGTGGAAGAAACTTCGTAATGAGCGTACATCAAATTGAACATGAAGTATCAGGAATGTATGACAATGTAGCTCATGGAGCTGGACTCGCTGCGTTATGGCCACAATGGGCTATGAACTCATATAAAGCTACTCCAGATTTATTCTTGAGATTCTCATATGAAGTAATGGGAGTTAAACCAACTGATAATAAGAACAAAGATATTGAAGATGGTATTATTGGTCTAAAGAATTATTTTAAAGAAATTGGAATGCCTACATCATTAAGAGAATTAGGAGTAAAAGAAGAATCACTAGAAGAATTAGCATGGAATGCAATGTTTAAAGGTAAAAGAGTTTTAGAAGATATAATAACAGTCGATAAAGACTTAGCTTTAAAGATCTTAAAAGAATCATTTTAGCTAATTGATAATTAAATAAATGGCGTCTATAGTAAAGTGTGTACTATAGGCGCTTTTTTAATGACCGGAAAAAATTTCGAATTCTATCTAGTATTAAATACTAGTTATAATATTGTAATGAAAGCGTTATCTTTATATTAGTTATTACTTTGTTGCGGAAAAATTTTGGTCAAATTTTGCGTTTTTGGGAGGAATGATCAAAATTAAGGATTTTCTGAATAACGTGCTTAAAAGAGAAATATTTCAAAATACACATAATATTAATTATATTTATATATAGTATTGAATACTAGATAAATAGCTTATATTACATTAAATATGCTGTGTGATTTTTAGCAATCGAGATGGGTGATTATCCATTATCTATATTCTCGATCTCTAATATAAATATCGGTTCAGAATCATATAATATAGAGTTAAAGCACAAACCAGCTTATAAAAAATTTCAAAACTTATCTAGTTTTAAATACTAGTTATAAAGACATATATAAATGATCTAATACTATGTAAATAGCAGTCAATCATTCAAATACCAGAAATAGAAGAATTCATGTAAATCATGTTCCTCATTTTCATATTTTAAGCGACTTCTTTACTAAATATAGTCAAAAGGCCTCGTTGAATATGATTAATTGTAGTTTTTGAACCTGGAACGTGTCATTTTGATATAAAAATATGTTTTTGAACGTGCACCTGAAATAAAACGATCAACCTAATTATCCATGATTCGGATTCTCGATTCGTTATAGAGCTTTATATGTATGAAAACGCTATATTTTAAGCCATTTTTAAGAAACAAGAATAAGAATAATAATCCACAAACCCACATTATTCTAAAAAATCGCATTATTAAGCCATTATTTATTGGTTAACATAATATATATTATGATAACTTATTGACTTTGTAAAAATGAGGCAATCTGGTCAAAAAAGTAGTATGATTTTATGATTTGACTATGAAAAATGACGATTTTAAGCCGTTTTCTTCTTCTTAAACACTATCATATACCCTGATTTGAATATGATTCGTAAAATCGGCTAAAAATAACTAGAAATCGAATCATCGATTTATGTATAATTATCCATCTCACCTCTTATTCTGCCCTATATAATACCTCGCTTACTGAACCGACTTCTTTATATATGGATCTAAAAGTTTAAGCGACTTCGGTTTTTATACCCATCTACTTCTTATACTTCTTCTTTTGCTTCGATATATATACCCTACGAACATGCCCCAAAATACATATATTTACCAGAAGCCGCTTATAAAAAGCATATATTTTACATATATTTATATATTTATTAGTTAAAATCATATATTTATAGCATATTAGACATTATTTATGTCTTAATTATGTATATTATATATAAATACAGTTTTAGGTACATTTTATGGTATATAGCTTTATATATCTTCTGCTTCTTCTACTCTTCCGACATATATACCTCTTTTATGATCGATTTTCTAATAATCATGAAGAATCTCATTTTTTATTACAATTTAATTATAAAATCATATTAGACATTATTTATGTCTATTTTAAAACTATTTATTTTTAGCAATCGAAATACATGATTTCTGTATAATCCATCAATCGATCTCTATAATTAACTTTTACATTAAAATTTTACTAAAAATAAAAATAGACATTATTTATGTCTATTTCTCTATCTTATGTATTTGACTAGATTTTATACATAATTATATTATTATATCTAGTATTTAATACTAGTTGCATTTTGAAATTTTTTCTGACACCCCCCTTGCCCCTATATATAGAGCCATTTTTATTAGTAATTGAGCTAAATAAATATCAATTATTATTAATCAATATATAAGCTGTTTATTATATGATCTAAAAGAAAAAAGGTGATAATTAGTTATTAACTACCACCTTTTCTTATAATTGATTTAATTGCCATTATAGGCTTATTTAGAGCTTTTTAATATGAATCTGATTATTTGTTCTTATCTGAATTTAAACAAACAATTAATTGATTATAATCATCAATTCGTTCGTATGATACTTTATTTGATAGCTTCTTGACCATTGTTATTCCTAATCCACCAGGAACTAAATTCTCGTCATTTTCGATATATTTATCTTCTTGTTTAAGTGGATCAAAATACTCACCATTGTTCTCAAATTTAATAATTAAGTTGTTATCTATATAATCGAAAGATACTTTAATTATTAGACTATCCTTTTTCTCATATGATATATAATTGTTTAAAACTTCATCAATTACGATACATGAATTACTCATGATTCGTTTATCTAGATATGAGTAATAATCTGTGAATCTATTTGTTATTTCTTCAATTATTTCATATCCAGGATTAGTATAATTAAACTTTAATTTTGATGATTTTAACTCTAATATTAGCATTGTAATATCATCAAATTGTTCTTTATTATTAGTGAATGAATTCAATGATTTATCCATTTCGATTAATAAATCACTTAGCTTATTATTATAATTATCATTTAAACAATCTAATATTCTTTCATAACCAAATTCTTGATTATTATCATTTATGGATTCATTTAATCCATCTGTGTATAGGAACAATCTATCATTTTCTTTTAATATAATTACATCATGTTGGTACTTGAAATCTTCTATACCACCTAATATAAAATTCGAATTAATACTAATTTGTTTTACTTTACCACTAGATAATAAATATGGTTTTTCATGACCTGCATTTACTAATTCTAATGTATTATTTTTAAGATTTAAAACACCTATAAACGCTGTTATAAATAGTCCAGCTTCATTGTTTTCTAATAGTTCGTTATTAACCTCATAACAAACCTCTTCAAGCTCTTTTTTAGACATTAATTTAGATTTAATCAATTCCTTTGATTTCATCATAAATAAAGCCGCTGGAATGCCTTTTCCAGATACATCTGATATGATTATCGCTAAATGATTTTCATCTATATAGAAATAATCATAAAAGTCTCCACCGACCTCTTTTGCAGACTTAATAGACGCTTCAATTAATACATTTGAATCATTTAATGAATGTTTAGGTAATGATTCTAATTGAATGTTTGTCGCAACCTGAAGTTCAGCATTTATTTTTTCTTGTTCTCTTGTCGCAATTTCAATTTTCTTAGTATAATCAATAATTTCTTTTTCCATTGTAATATAGGCTTCTGATAATACACCTATTTCATCTTTGGAATTTATTTTAGGAATAACTACCTCATTAACATTTCCTTTTCTAATATTTTCAGTAAATTCATTTGAAGATTTTGTTAATAATACTACATTCTTAATTATTATAAATCTGGCAATTAAAATATAGAAAATAATTAGAATTACTAATGATGCTAATAAAGTGAATCCTAACATTAAACTAAAGAATGTTAAATCTTTATATACTGATGAATCATCATATTCAATAAAGGCTGTAATAATAATATCTTCATCATTACTATCTTTACCTACATTAAAATCAACTACTCTAGCTTTTCTACCATTTATGATAAATCCACCCATAGATTTATCTGGATTTTCATCCAAATCTGTTGGTTTTAAATAATATTGTTCACCAACTAAATGGCCTTCACCATTCGTTCCAACATAATTTGTAATACTTACCTTTGAATCAAATAAATATACGAATCTATCTATTGAATTATCACTATCAGAATCTACAAAGAATCCTGCATAGGCAGCTCCACCACCAGCTGATATAGCTGCGTTAGATAAACTCGCTGAAATGGATGTAAATATATTTCTTAAAACTACTTTATTAAATGACATATCAATAGTATTTGGTTTTGAATAAAATATTGAATATGTATCAGTAAAATAATCTATTTTATCTTGTAAAGATAAATTTGATATATCATCATCCATATGATCAAAATATATTTCTGATATTTGATTATAGAAATTATTCATTTGATTAAGTGAATTTTCATCACCTATGGTATGTTCTAGCTCGGTAATTGAGTTATCTATTGACTTTATAAACGCATCATAACTTCTATTTTTATATATAAAGAAACTAGTTAAAAATGCTGCCAATAATAACAATAATGATAATCCTGCTCCTAGAATAATAATTTTCTTTTGAACAGAAAAGCGCATAATATCACTACTTTCTATTTAATAGTTAAAACGTTAATAAAGCCAGTAACGTTAAATACCTCTTTTACAATTTCATTAATATTGTGAATTTCAAGCTTTTTACCACTAGCTTCTAATGTCTTTTTTAATGATAATAAAACTCTTAATCCAGCAGATGAAATATATTCTAAATTACTAAAATCTAGAACAACTAAATCCTCTTCTATTTCTGTTTCTTTCATTTTAGAATCTAATTCTACTGATGTTGTAGTATCTAATCTACCATTTAGAATTACTTCTAAAAAATCCTTGTGATTAATTACAATCTCCATATTAAATCAACTCCTATAAATATATTATTTTTATTATAACTTATTTTTAAATAAGTTCAAATTAGCTCTCTTTACATAAATCAATCTTTAAAATTGTATTATTTAAATTCAATATTCTCATATATGTCATTGTATCAGTTATTTTTTCAACTAATTTGATACCACTTGTCATATATTTTTCATCAATATCTACTTCATATTTTGTAGGATCAAATGGCATTCCATCATCTCTAATACGAAGGATTAATGTATCATCTATTTTCTTTAAATTAATATCAATAAAGCTTTGTTTTTTATTCTTATATCCATAAATAATAATATTAGAAATCATTTCCTCAGCTGATAAAGCAATCATCTGAGAATTTCTATTATCTATGTTATTTTTTATACAGAATTCAGATATTTCTTTTGATATTAAAGCAGCGTTATCAATATTATTATCAATTGATACATCATATGATAAATAATTGATATCTTCTATCATAAATAATCCTTTTTCTACAGGCTTTTTACGAACATAAATGAATATGAATAAATATGTTAATAATACAGTCGCACCTTCATTAATTATTTGAGCAATTGCATATCCTTTAATACCATCTACATAAAGTAATGAGATTGTTAAAGGTAATACTAATATTAATTCTCTTAAAAACACTGTTACATATGAAGGTAAATTTCTATTTATTGATGGATAATAGCTTGTTGTAAATCTATTTAATTCATAAGGAATAAATGAGAATACCATTATTCTTATCATTAAATTAGCTCTATCCTGATAATCTGGTTCATTAAATCCAAATATAATTGAATATACATTAGGTAATGAGAATACTAATATTGTTATTAATATTGCAGATATTAAATTCAATAAATAAATCTTTTTAGTAATAGATTTTAATGAGTAAATATCCCTCTCACCATTAAATAAACCACATAATGTAGGTATTACACCTAATATACCACCAGATATTAAATCAAATACGAATACTATATTACAGATTAAACCATAAATAGTTAAATCATGAATATCAGTTATTAATTTACCTATAACTATATTCGCAATAATCATTTGAATAGCTGTTAATAAATAACTAATAGCTAATGATCCTGAAGTTTTTAAAGATTCCTTTAAATCTTCAAATGTACCTTTAATTTTAAATGTTATTTTTAATAATCTTTCTTTAGAAAATACATATTTTAAAAGAACAACTGAGCCAACTAAAAATCCAAATCCTGTAGATACACCAGCACCATAAATACCCCAATCAAATACTTTAATAAATAAGAACATAGATCCTATTTTTAAAACATTTGAAACAATTAAATAAATTGTAGATAATCTTGGATTATTATCAACATTCATAAATGATGTCATTAATAATGCAAATACAATTATTGGATCTGTCACTAAATACATCAATATAAATTGAGATAAATCTTCTCTTAAATCTTCTGCGAATAGATTAGAAATAGGGTTTGAGATTAAAGGCGCTAATGAAGCGATTATTATTGATACACCTATTCCATATATAAAGCACGCAGAAAAGGCCTTATTTGCCTTTTCTACATCTCTTTTACCTAATAGTGATGCTACAACAATCGAACCACCAACACCTAAAGCTAATCCTGGCATTTGAACTATATATAAAATAGGCACAGCCATTGATGATGCTGACAAGGCTTCTGAGCCAAGTAAATTACCTACTATAATACCATCTAAAAGCGATGCGAATTGCATCGCAAAGATAGTTAATATAGACGGTATTAAATATTGAATAAATTTTTTGTTAATTAATTTCGCATTTCTTTCCATAAAGACTCCTATTGATCTGTTCTTTCAAAGAAGCCTAAAGTCATTAATGCTTCAATAGCCTTTGTTAAATATTCTTTATCTGTAATTGGCCATTTATAATCTAGATGATATAAAGCCTTATTAGTAAATTCATTATTTGAGCCTATAAATGAATGTACATGAGCATCCGCTGATGAATAAGAAATTAATGATGAAACTAACATATTCTTATTATCATCCTGCATCATTTCTTTCATTGAATCAATGAATTCTTTATCACTAACAACCTTAATATCAAATCCTAATAAATTCATAGCATAAATTATATCGCCCATTTGAATCATATGAGAATTTGCACTATGGAATACTGTGAATTTTTGATTAGTTGTAGATAGCTTTAATATAGTTTTAGCAACCTCATCAATTGGTGAGAAGTCTACTTCTATATCCATTGAATTAACTGGGAATTTATGTAATGCTGCATAGCCTCTTAAATCCCTCATAAATCCATTTGTGATTGAATTAGCTTGGAATTCACCATCACTATTTCTACCCATTAAATTACCAACTCTAATAATTTTAGCATCCAATCCCTTATCTATAGCCTCTAATATATTCTTTTCAGCTGTAAATTTAGAATGAACATATTTATTAGATATATCTTGACCAAATGACAACATATTTTCTTTAATTTTAAATGTTGGTTCAAATTTATTATCTACATTTTCACCTGCAACACTTAATGTAGATACTTGAATTAATCTTGCATTTTTCTTTAATGCTATATTAATTAGATTATCAACACCACCTACATTGATTCTTTCAATGATATCATCAGATGAGAAATGCTTAACAATCGCAGCACAATTGATAATTGTATCAAGCTTGATATCCTTTAATTTATTATCTAAATCTAAATCAATAATATCAGCGTCAATTATAGTTACATATTTATCAATTAATTCACTGAATGGATTATCAAAATAATATGTTACAAGGCCTTCAAGTCTCTTCTTAGGATCAATTCCTTTACCTCTAACAAGCACATACATTTCCTTTTGCATATTCAATAATTCTTTAAATACATGAATACCTAAGAATCCAGTCGCGCCTGTTAATAATATGTTACCTAAAGGCTTTTCTTCCATTATTTCATCAACATATTTAACATTATTATATTTTAATGCTTCATATTCAACTTCAGTTGAATCTTCTTTTTCAACGATTGCTTCACCATTTAAAGATTTAATATGTTTTTCTAATTCTAATACAGTTGAATAATCAAATATATCCTTATATGCAATTGGTAAATTTTCTTTTATTGCAAGCATAGCTACTTTTGAGGCAGATAATGATGTACCACCTAAATCGAAGAAATCTTCATCTACACCAATTGTTTCTTGACCTAAAGCCTTAGCTAAAATCTTACATAATTTTTCTTGTAATTCATTAGATGCTTTCTTGATTTCTTTAGCTTCTACTTTTACTTCAATTTCAGGTAATGCCTTCTTATCAATCTTACCATTTGGAGTTAAAGGAATCTTATCTAATTGCATCATAACCTTTGGAATCATATAAGGAGTTAATGATTTTGACATATGATTAGTTAAATCATCCTTATCGATTTCTTTAGTTGCTGTAAAGTATGCAGCTAAATAATCACCATCAACCTGGTTAGTTTTAACAACAATTATACTTCTTGTTATACCTTGATAGCTATTTAATACCTTTTCAATTTCATCAAGCTCAACTCTTAATCCTCTTAGCTTAACTTGATTATCTAATCTACCAAAGAATTCAATATTACCATCATTATTATATCTAGCTAAATCTCCAGAACGATATGCCTTTTTACCAAATAATGTAATGAAATTTTCTTTAGTTTTTTCAGGTAATCCTAAATAACCCATACCTACTGAATCACCTGATATAGTTAAATCACCTATAGCGTTAATTGGTAGGACATGACCCGCCTTATCAAGCATATAAATATCAGTATTTACAAATGGCTTACCAATAGTTACATATTCATCTTCAACATGATGATATGTGCATGTGATAGTTGTTTCTGTTGGACCATAACCATTATAAATATCGGCAGTTACACCTAAAGCTCTTAGCTTTTGACATAATTCTACAGGTACTGCCTCAGCACCCATATCTAATACCTTGAAATTCTTTAATGCATCTACAAATTCCTTTATATCTATGAAATTAGATACAAATGAAGGTGTCATAAACATAATGTTTACATGATTTTCATTTAATGTTTTAGCAAGCATTAATGGATTTTCAATTTCTTCTTCAGTTGCGATAACTGCAGTATAGCCATGTGATAATGGAACACATTCTTCTTGCAATGAGGCATCAAATGATAATGATGCGAATGAACATCCAACAGGGCCTTCTTTAATAGTTCTATATGGCATAGTACCAACATTAGATCCATCTAAAACATAATTAACTAAATTATGATGATTAATCATAACACCTTTTGGCTTTCCAGTTGAACCAGATGTATATATTACATAACATAAGCTATCAGCTGGAATATCTAGATTAGGATTATTTATTTTATTAGATTTTATTAATTCATAAATATCCAATGCTTTAATCTTAGTTTTCTTAATTAAATCCTTCTTAGCTTCTATAATTTCTTTTGTCGAAATTAGATATTTAGAACCTGAATTTGTAATAATATATTCAATTCTATCATCAGGATATTTTGGATCAATTGGAACGAACGCTCCACCTGATTTAATAATACCTTGTCTTACAACATACGCTAAAGCTATTCTAGGCATTAACATTACTACCTTATCAGCTAATTTAACGCCTTCAGATATTAATGTATTGGCAACCTTATTACAGTTTTCATTAAATTCCTTATAAGTGAATTTACCACCCTTACCTATTACGGCAATTTTATCAGGATTTAATTCAGCTTGTTTTTCAACTAATTTATTAAATGAAATATTAGGAATTGGTTCTTTTGAATTATTAAATTCTTGATAGAACTTTAAATCCTCTTCAGGTAATAAATTAATATCTTTAATAACCTTCTTAGTCATTAATTCATTCAAAATAAGCTCATATAGGCGTTTAAATGAATTAATTGTATTATCATTGTAAATTGCTTCATCAAATTCAAAA
>JAEEGL011656663.1_pt1 | contig 35720 bp, 25 predicted proteins | sample 9134231 | NCBI WGS metagenome assembly JAEEGL01 (sample SAMN16246548, study PRJNA631951) | gut metagenome | biome: gut microbiome; feature: rumen; material: fiber-attached | host: Bos | place: Iran: Karaj | collected 2018-10
TAAACTTAACAAACCTCTGAAAGCAGCACGAGTTGTAAACCTGGAACCAAGTTTTGATGAAGAAAAACTGATTACTCCAATTGATGTTGATGCCTTCATCAAGATTTCGAATGAAAAACTCAATTTCCAGAATACGCTTATGCAGCTGATAGCAGACCGGAAGGTTGATAATTCAGTTATTTACAAGAAAGCCTGTATCGATAAAAAGTTCTTTTCAAAAATCATCAGTAACAAAGACTATGTTCCAAAAAAACATACAGTAATGGCACTCGGACTTGCGCTTGAGCTTTCTTTAGTTGAATATGAAGCTTTTCTTGCCAGTGCTGGCTACGCTTTTATGCCTTCTAGCAAGTTTGATCAGATAGTAAAATACTGTGTAATCAATCATATCTATAATCTTATTAATGTAGACGTAATTCTGGATGACCACGGTGAAGAGTGTTTTGCACCATCATAAAAAATAAAACTTTCGCCAAAACGGCGACCTTCTGAAGCCTAAATTTTCTTATCATAAAGCTATAACTTAAGAACCGCTGCGGCGGAAGGAGATTAGGCTTATGAAGAAGGGATTAACAGAAATAGTATTTATTCTGGACAAAAGCGGGTCAATGTCGGGACTGGAGAAAGACACAATCGGCGGATACAATTCGTTTTTGAAACGCCAGAAAGAAGTTGAAGGTGAGGCATATGTTTCTACAGTGCTTTTCAGTCATTACAGTCAGGTAATCCACGACAGAGTTCCGATTGAAAAGATAGAACCGCTGACAGAAGCCCAGTATCAGACAGACGGCAGTACGGCGCTTTTAGATGCTATTGGCGGTGCAATTCATCATATCGGTAATGTGCACAAATATGCCCGCGATGAAGACCGGCCGGAAAAGACAATTATTGTAATCACAACAGACGGCGAAGAAAATTCCAGCAACAAGTACACATATCCAAAAATCAAAAAGATGATTGAACGCCAGACGGAAAAATTCGGCTGGGAATTTGTATTCCTTGGGGCAAATATTGATGCTATTGGGGAAGCAAGCAAGATAGGAATCAGGGCTGACAGGGCAGTGCGCTATGAATGCGACGGTGTTGGAACAGTACTCAATTTTGAATGTATGAGCAGATCAATATCTGATGTTCGTATGGGTAAGGCCATGGCAGCAAACTGGAAAGATGACATTGAAGAACATTACAAATCAAAGAATAAATAAGGGGGAATTATGTACGGAGCAATTTTAGGAGATATAATCGGGCAGCCATATGAATTTGACAGGAGCCCAAAGACAAAGAAGTTTCCGCTGTTCAGCAAAAAACCGCGTTTTACAGATGACAGTGTAATGACAGTTGCTGTGTGCGACGGAATCTTAAAGGCAGGATTGGATGCAGATGAGAACACAATGAAGACGGCAATCATAACCAGTATGCAGCTTTGGGGGCATAAATATCCTCATGCAGGCTATGGCGGTAAGTTTTATATGTGGCTTGCAATGGAAAACACAAAGCCTTACAACAGCTGGGGAAACGGTTCTGCAATGCGAGTAAGTGCTGTGGGCTGGCTTTTTGATAGCTTGGAGCGTACCCGAGAGGTTGCAAGATGGAGTGCAGAGGTAACTCATAATCACCCGGAAGGAATAAAGGGAGCGGAATCTATTGCATCGGTTATCTGGATGGCAAGGAACGGTAAAACAAAGGAAGAAATCAAAGACTATGTTGTAAGAGAGTTTGGTTATGATTTGAGCCGAACTTGTGACCAAATCCGCCCGAGCTACCGTCATATAGAAAGCTGCCAGGAAACCTGCCCGGAAGCAATTACGGCCTTTCTGGAAGGAGATGATTTTGAAGATGTAATCAGGACAGCGGTAAGTCTTGGCGGCGACTGTGATACTCTGACCGATATTGCTACCGCAATGGGAGAAGCTTTTTATGGACTTCCAGAACAGTTCAAGACCTGGGCGCTAGAGCTTACAACAGATGATATGCACGAGGTAATGAAGCGGTTCGACGAAAAAAGGGCAGAAAAAGTATAAAATTCTGCAAAATAGTCACACAAATAAATCATAATGCCGTTTATTGTCACCCTTGCATGTTATCCTTGAAATCAAGAAGATGCGAAAGGGGGGCTGTTTATGAAAAGAGTTGACGATGTTATGGATACTTCAAATGTTTATTCTTATGGAATTGATTTGAGTAAAATTAAACTGGATTTTTCAAACGAACCGAAGAAGCACAAAGCTTCAGCTAAGCGATATGTCTGCATTGACCTTGAAATGACAGAGTTTTATGCTTCACAGAGGAGCTTTGTTCCTGGGGCAAATGGTGAAGTAATTCAGTTTGGTGCAGTAATGCTTGATGAAAATTACAACATGCTCAGTGAATTCAGTTCTTATGTAAAGCCTGTGTACAGTTCAGTTACCCCTATAATCAATCAGCTTACAGGAATTGAAAATAAGAACCTGGAAAAGGCAGATGACTTTCTGACAGTGTTTGATAAGTTCTGCTACTGGCGGGGAGAAGGTGATATTACAACTTTCTGCTGGAGCAAGGCAGACTTTAATCAGCTTTGGGCAGAACTTGAAGCAAAAGGAAAACACCGTTACGACCTTTTTGGAACATTGCATGATTTTGTAGATTTGCAGAATATCTTTGGAAAACTTGTTTCATCTAAAACTTCTGTAGGACTTGAATCCGCAATGAGACTCCTTCAGATGGATTACAAGGGTCAGGTTCATACAGCCTTGAGCGATTCCTACAATACAGCACGCATCCTTCATAAGCTTTTCTGCACAGAAACTTTGGAACTTGATTTTGAATACATCAATCCATCAAAAGAAACACCTGTAAACAAGAAGAAGGAAGAGGCAGAATATAACTGCTCTTTTGCAAGCTTTCTTTCTCCGGAACTTCTTGCTCAGTTTGGTTATTCAAATACCACAGAAGAGACAGAATCTGATGAGTATTCATATGAAGATGCAGCAGAAGACTTGCAGTCTCTGGAAGATTCTCCTTTATATGGACTGGTTGATAACGAAGAAATCGCAGAACTTTGTTCAAAGTACAAGATTGAAGTTCAGAGCTGGTTAAAACTGGCAACTGAAGTCATGGATACACAGGAAATGCAGGTAGCATAGTAAAAAAAAACACATTTTTTTCTACTTTATCGCGTGCTGATAAAGTGGTAATGCTAGAATTGGCGCAGAAAGGAGAAAACTTATGAAATTTGATTTTAAGAAATTTTCTAAAAATGATTTTGCGCAAACTTTAATACTTAGCTGTATTACTGTTGGGGTAATACTTTTGATTATTGAGTGTCCGATAGATTATCAAATGTTTTGCACAACTTTTGTAATCTTTGCAGCATTTTTCAATATGTTAAGGAGAAAAGAGGATTCTATATTTAGTCAGGTAAGAACTCCTATGATTACAGGATTTGCTTTAATAGCAAATAAATTGAAAACATCTTTAGATATGATTTGTAAGCAAGAAGTTCTGGACTCATATACAATTACTCAGTTCAATTTTGAAAATACAACCTTTTCACTACTAATATTTTCTTTATTATTCGCTTTTGTATTAGGAATAATTATTTGGATGTTTTTCCATCTGGATGAAGCAAATGGTAATATAACTAGATTAGATAGTCTTTCTTCTGATACGGAAAAGGACCGTTTTTCAAACTTGATTATCTGTTTTGCCAAACTATTGTGTATTACTACTGTAATCGGGGGTATCCTTAGTGCAGTTTCAAGGCCTTTGTATTATAGAATTGTTTCAGGTAGCTTTGATTTTGTTATTTTTCAGAAGTATCTTCTTTTAACAAGTGTTGATGTCCTATTACATTCAGCAGCTATAGCAATATTGTTTATTTCTGTTAGTTTTTTCAATACATCTTTTACATCAGAGCAAGGTGGTTTTCTAATCACAGATGATAAAAGAATTATCAAATATAAGGGAAAAGACAAATTAATATATGTTCCTAAAGATTTTAAACTGTTTATGACAGATACTTTTGAAAACTGTGATTCAAGTTATGAAATTCATTTTGAAGAAGGAACAACGGAGATTCCACCATTAAAATTCAAAAAGAGCTATCCAAAGATTATTTATCCTTCTTCTCTTACAGATTTGAGAGAATACTCATTATTCATTAAGGCACAGAATCCTTATGATAATTCTATGACAATAAAAATGTTACTTAATAATCCTGTGTTTAAGATTATTGATGGCTGCTTATTAAATACAAAGAATAATACATTACTTTTCAGAGTAAAACATAAAGAGTCAGAGTTTAAGATTCCTGATAGTGTAGAGCGAATTGGGAAGTATGCTTTTGATGATCTGCTACTAGGAAAGGCTTACTGCACTGATGAATCTCGAATAAATGAGGTAAAAGACAGGTATAAGAAATATATCAATTTCTCTAATGGCAAAGATAAAGAATATGATGACTTTGTGACCTCAGTTATTTCAGACCGAGTTCAACTGAAAAAGATTTCATTCAGTAAAAATATATCTTACGTTCATCCAGATGCACTTGAAGTGGCTACAGGGTTACGCGAGATTTATATTCCAGAAGATTCTGATTTCGATATATCAGAGAGCAATCCAACTCGTCCATATATAAAGTTTTTAGGAAAGGGAAAGAAGATAACTCATAGAATGATTGAACGTCTTCTTCATATTCACGAAAAGATTAAATCTGGTTGTTATCCAAACTCTAAGCAACTGGCTTATGATCTGGAAACAAGTGAACCAACAATTAACAGGGACATTGAGTACTTACGGGATTCTCGATATGCACCCATTCAATATGATTTTACAAACCGCGGATATTATTACACAGAAGATTACGAATTATTCTTTGAGAAATAGGAGATGAACATGAAACAGAACATAATAACAATTATAGGTGCAGCAATTATTGCAATAATGCTTTTTATCCCATTACCAAAAGTTTGTATTTTTATTCTTTTCGGATTTGATGTATTTACATTATTAATTTGCGGTATAGCAACTCTGATTAAAAGAATAAAAGGAAATCAATTGTTCTGGCTTCCTAGATTTATACTTATATGGTGTATATGCACAGTTTCAATTGTAATTGCAACTGTCAGAATACTGTTGACTTCAGAAAATCCAGATTTTCCAGCTTTAATTTTCTCAAAAGATACTTCAAATAAGAATCTGTTTATTTCAATTCTTATATTTTTAATACTAACTACAATTACATTTATTCATATAGGAACCGGCAAGAAAAGATTGAAAGAGGAATGGGAAAAAGTTAAAGAAAGAGGCATAAAGGAAGAAATCGAATTTTTTGGAAGTCTTGATAGTAGTTTCAAGTTTTTGTCAGGAACATTCAATTTTATGCTCTTTATAACAATTGTCATATTTTTTGGCAGAACTTTAATTGATAATAGTACATTTAATATCGCAATGAACGTTGCATCTAGGAAAAATATTATTTTGGCAATGGAGATTTCTATAATAGTACAGGCATTAATTTCTATATGTAGTTTTATGAGTTCTGGATGTATAGCTGTATCTGAGGAAAACAAGGAGGCATAACATGTTAACTCTTGGTATTATTCTTTTTATTATTGGTTGCTGTATGGATTCGTATGAAGACAGCGTCTACGATGCACAAAGAAGGGAAGAAAAGAGACATAAGGAGCTTATGCGTACAATAAATGAAAATCGTAGCGTAAGAGTACAAGCCCCGCGAAGAAGAAAGGTGGTGCGTAGACGAATTGTAAAAGATAAAGAAGGTAATATTCTTGGTGAAGAGGTAATTGAAGAAGAGTGGGAGGAGTGATATGGGCTTTTTGCTTCTTATAATTCTGATTATAGGAATTATTGCTATTGTAAGTGCTTTTAACAGCGGAAAGGGTAGTGCAGGTGGTTATCATAGTGGTTATGTGAGTGATTATGATGAAGATGAATACGAAGACTACGAAATCAGAGCTGCAATGGGAGAGCGGGATTATTTTACAGATGATCCTGCCCAGGATTATGACTCATATTATGCTCAGGTTGCAGATGATGCAATGATGGGTGATGAGAGCGCCATGGAAGAAATGCGTGGTGAATTTGGAGAAGGAGACTGGTGAACAAAATTACCACTAAAATGGAGGCATAAAACTATGATGATAGATCCGATGACCTATGTAGACCAGTATGAAAACGCTTCTTATCTTGATATATTGAAATTCAAGAATGAATTAGTTGAATCTATTACGAAATTTGAACATGATTTTGACAGAAAAGACCCTGACTGGAGGTTTGCTCCTGGTCCAGATGTTCAATATCAATGGAATCTGGAGGCTCTTGGTTTTATAGCTTCGATGTTGTCAAAAGCATTTAACAGAGAGTATGAAACTGGCGATAAGGTTATTTTTGATTATGGGAAGGATATGAGAAAGATTTATGGTAAGCAATAAAATTTTGAGGGGAGTAAAAAAAAATTGCGAAATCGTGAATTTTTGCATCCTTTTTTAACGTTTTCGTGATATAATATTAGTATGGATGTAGATTATTCAAAACTATGGGAAAAAGTAAAAGAAAAAGGTATTAAAAATAAGACCGATTTAATCCCTATGACAGGTATTTCAACAAACATACTTGCAAAACTAAGTAAAGGGGAATTTATTTCAATGGATAGCCTTCAAAAGATTTGTAAAGCACTTCAGTGTGATGTTGGTGATGTTTGCGTAATTAATTCTGATATATGAGAAAGTAGGCAGTTATAAATGTGGTGTAGGGTATGTGAGATAGAAACGACTGATGAAGTATGTTCAGTTTGTGGCTATCCTACAATAAGTGAAAATTTAGGCTCAGTAGATAATACAGTTGTACATTATTGTCATAATTGTAATACTCCCATTATTTTTAGAGCCAATGATACTCTTTTAGGGAAGTGCCCTATCTGTAATGGAAAGGTAGACTATCTTGCAAAAGATATGCGTCCTGTATTTCCTGAAGAACGATTACTTCTTGAACTTCTTTTAAATGAAACTCCAGGGGCATATGAAGATAAATCTGTTTGGGCTTCAAATTCTCGATATTATGTTAATGGAAAACCGACGGCATTCTCATCATCTACATTTAGAGAGGCAGATACAGATAGACTTATAAAACAACTTGAAGAAAATCATCATTTAGTTGTTTCTGACTCAAAAGCATATAAAATTTTTGAGAATCAAATTGAGACTTTTAAGAAAGCAAACAAGAGACGGTTAGACTTTATAAAAGATGAAGCTATTTCTTTTGTAAAACATGCAGCAAGTAATTTTGAACAGGAACAAATAGTTCTTTCATTTAGCGGTGGAAAAGATTCTACTGCTACAGCCGATGTTGTCATTAAAGCTCTGGGAAATCCAACGCTTACACATATATTTGGAGATACTACTTTAGAGTTTCCACAAACTTATGAATACGCACAAAGATATAAGGAAAACCATCCTTTAGCTGAATTTAGAATTTCAAAAAATACCGATCAGGATTTTAATAAGGTTTGTGAGGATATTGGCCCACCAGCACGTATGATGAGATGGTGTTGTTCCATGTTTAAAACAGGACCAATTACTCGAATCATGAATCGAAAATATGGTAATAAGCAGATCCTTACTTTTTACGGTATTCGTAAAGTAGAGTCTACCGCCCGTAGTAAATATTCAAGAATCTCAGAAAACACTGAAAGTGTAAAAATTCAGAAGCAGACTGTAGCAAGTCCTATTTTCTTTTGGAAAGATATTGATGTATGGCTATATCTTCTTGGAGAAGGAGTCGATTTCAATGATGCTTATCGTCTTGGCTATGACAGAGTAGGTTGTTGGTGTTGTCCGAATAATAATACACGAGCCCAATTTCTTAGTCGAATTTATATGAAAGAACGTTCTGAAAAATGGAGAAACTTTCTTATCGATTTTGCGAAAAGCATAGGAAAACCAGATGCCGAAGAATATGTAGATAGTGGCATGTGGAAGGCAAGACAAGGTGGTAATGGACTAAAATCAGCAGGCGATGTCAAATTACGATTTACAGCTTGTACTTCTGAAGAACATGCTAAGATTTATCAATTGGTTAGACCGTTCGATGATTCATTCTTAAATATGATGGTTCCTTTTGGAATTATTTCTAAGGAATTAGGACGAAAGTTGATTCATGAAACGATTATTCTCGAACCCAAAACAAGAGTACCAATTCTTTCAATTCAACCATTTTCACAAGATGGATATGAGTATGCAGTAAAAATAAAAACTATGAGTGTTGCAGATCATGATGATTTGCAGCGAATGATAGGCTATCAAGTTAAGAAGTTTAATGCCTGTCGAAAATGCTTAAAATGCGAATCGGTATGTCGTCAAGGTGCAATTAGTATTATTGGCGATGAGTATTATATAAACCCAGAGAAATGCGTTCATTGCAAGATGTGTGTTAATCAAAAATATCTTGTTGGTGGATGTATGATGGATAAATATTTAAGGACAAAAGATTAATATGAAATATAGTGGACATGAATCTTTTAGTATAAGAAAAGATTGGCTTGCTAAGGGATTAAGAAAAATTGACTCTGTAAATAAAGATGAACTTTCTGCCATGGATGACTTAGGCATTGGAAAAAACATGGTAAAGTCTCTTAGATATTGGTTGAAGGTAACTGGGATAACCGTCGATGATGCAAAACACAAAATTCCTTTTGGATTAACTGAGTTTGGTAAATTAATTAATGACAAAGACCCATATACAGAAGAATTAGGTACATTATGGCTTTTGCATTATCATTTGGCCAAAAATATTGATAATGCAACGAGTTGGTACTATTTCTTCAATGAATTTAATATTACGGAGTTTACAGCGGATGATTTTATTTCTTCATTAACAAAATGGGATGAAATGAATAATCCTAAACCAGCGTCTGCCTCTAGTATCTCAAAAGATTTTGACTGTTTAAGGCGTACATATCTCTCAAGATTTGCTGAAAATGAAGCTGTAAAGGGGGAAGATGAAGGCCCTGAAAGTAATATGGAATGCCCATTTTCAGAGCTTGGCCTCATCAAAGTTGTAGAAAAAGGATTGTATCGAAAAGGTGTTCCATTAAAACAGAATCTTCCTGCACTTATTGTTCTTGCTGTTATTATAGAACAAGCAAATGGAGCTAAAGAAATTAAGCTTTCCGCATTGCAAAATGATAAAAACAATATTGGAAAAATATTTAATTTAGATGCGATTTTAATGATTAGTATTTTAAGTGAACTGGAGAATAAGGAACTTGTCCAGGTTGTTAGAACTGCAGGACTTGATGTTTTAAGAATTAAAACAAATATGAGTTTTATGGATTGCGTTAATTTATATTATGAGGAGCTTGGAAATGAGTAAGGCACAAATGATAAAGGTAGCAAAAGATTTTCAAAGCTCTATCAATATCGCATATGACTTACATGATGAAAAGAAAATCAAGAATTTCATAGCCACAAATGAAGCTATAGAATTATTTGAAGAGATTTTTGGTAGTGTAAATGATTCGGCTACAAATAGAGCCCACATTCTTATTGGCGCTTATGGTAAAGGAAAATCACATATTGTACTCGAAATTCTAAGCCTCTTGTTGGAAAAAAATAAGGCATTATTTGATAACTTCCTTGGCAAACTAAAGGAAATTAATCCAGGTCTGCATGAAGATGTTATCAATTATCTTGAAAGTGATAAAAAAATTCTCCCAATAATTATAAGTGGTTCTAGTACTAGTTTAAGTCAGTCATTTTTATCATCTCTCTATCTGACATTAAAACAGAATGATTTTTCTGATTTAATGCCAGATACAAATTATACAGCTGCCATAAATACAATTAAGAAATGGGAAAATGAATACCCAAATACTTACAAAGAATTTAGCTCAAAACTGAACATAAAAGTTTCTGAATATATAGAACGATTAAAAAACTTTGATTCTGGAATTTATGCAAACTTTGTAGAATTATATCCACAATTAACAAGTGGTAGTGATTTTAATCCATTTACAGGTTTCGACATTGTAGAATTGTTCGAAAAAGTAAATGAGAAACTAATTTCTTCAAATAAAGGATATTCAGGTATTTTTGTTATCTATGATGAATTCAGTAAGTACCTGGAAAGTAGCATTTCTAAAGCTAGTATTAACGACATTAAACTCTTACAAGATTTTGCTGAGAAATGTTGTAGAAGTGGTAATAAACAACTTCATTTAATGTTGATTTCTCACAAAGAAATATCAAACTACATTGATACACTTCCAAAAGAAAAGGTTGATGGTTGGAAAGGAGTTAGTGAGAGATTTAGACATATTGTAATGCATTCTGATTATTCTCAGGTTTATGAGATTATGAATTGTGCCATTAGAAAAGATAGAGCATTATGGAATGCTTTCTTAGCTGATAATGGACACATTCTAGATGAATTAAGATCAACGCATACTTTTAAAAATGTTTTTTCTAAATCTAATGATGAAGAAATTACAAATGTAGTTGAAGGTTGTTATCCACTTCATCCAGTTACAACATATATTCTTCCACGGTTTTCTGAAAAGATTGCTCAAAATGAACGAACAATGTTCACATTCTTATCATCTTCGGAAAAGAATACGTTAGTTTCATTTATAAAAGATGCAACTTATAAAGTCGGCGATAGAATTGTATTCCTTACTCCAGATATTCTCTTTGATTATTTTGAGAATCAAATGAGAACTGAACCTTATACAAGTCCTATCAAGATTGTTTATAACACTGCCAAAAAGATTCTTGTATCCCTTGAGCAAAATTCTTTAGAAGCAAAACTTGTCAAAACGTTAGCTCTTGTGTATTGTTTGAATCAATTTGAAAGATTGGCACCAACTAATGAACTAATTCATGATATATATAGCGAAGCTGGATATTCTTTCGAAGAAATCTCTACAGCTATTGAAAAGCTTATAAGAGAAGAGAGTTTCTTATATTTAAGAAGAAGTAATAATTTTCTTCAGCTTAAAGAAACAACTGGCGTAGATATTGAAGCTTCCATCTCAAATATGATTGAGAAACGCAAGAATAGAATTTCTGATGTAGAGATTATTAATGAACTTAATTTAGAGCATTATCTTTATCCTGTTGAATACAACACAAACAAAGAAATGACTCGTTATTTTGAAATTAAGTTTATTACATCTGAAGAATTGATGAATGTTCCAACAATTACTTCATATGAATTAAATACACAAGCAGACGGAATTGTTCTTGCCATACTTCCAAATAAAGAATCTTCTAAGAAACTTGAAAAATATATTCTCGAGAAATCAGAGAATGCAAATCTAACAGTATTTGTTCTTCCTACAGAACAAACATCTATATCAGATGACTTGAGAAGAATTGATGCAATTCATTTTCTTAAATCAGAAAATCAAACTGATACAGTACTTTGTGACGAATATGAACTAATTGAACAAGATTTAAATGAAATTATTTCGAATTATATTCGCTCTTATACACATCCTGAATTTGGAAAGAGTACATATTATGTAAAAGGGGCACGGAAACAATTATTTAGAAAAGCTTCCTTTTCACATCTTTTGTCAACTTTGTGCGATGCAGTGTATACAAAGACTCCTATTGTGAATAATGAGCCTTTAAATAAAAAGATACTTACCGGAGCTGCAAAAAAGAGTAGAGGTATCTTAATAGATGCTATATTTAATTCCTCTAAACCAACACTAGAGATTGAAGGTGGACAGGAACTCTCATTTAAACGCAGTTCCTTATGTGTTACTCATATTTTGAATGAAAGCAGTTCAACAAAATATTTTGATACTGAAAGCGATAACCTATCTCCTGAATTCAGAAATCTTTTTAAACAGATTAATGACTTTATAGATACTGCAAAAGAAAGACCTGTTTCTTTTGAAAAACTAGTTACTCGTTTAACGTCTTATTCTAATCATATTGGAATGAGGACTGGAGTTATTCCAATTTATGTAGCAGTAATGCTTAGTCGTATTTCCAATAATGTTGTCATAAAAGATGAAACTTCAGAATTAAAATTAAATTCGGATACTATTTGTAATGCTATTGAAAATCCGAAAAACTACTATCTGACAGTTGTCTCTTGGTCTAAAGATAAAGAAATCTATATTCAGAAATTGGAAGAATTGTTCAAAGATCATGTAATTGAATCTGAAAAGCATTCTGTAGGATATAATTATCTTTTGAATGCAATTGTAGATTGGGTACGAGAACTTCCTAAGTATTCTAAAGAACTAAAAACTAATACACCAAAAGAATATATAGATTTACTAAATGTTCTAAAGACTCCTGGTATTGGTGCTCAAGAAATCTTGTTTAATAGAACAAAGAGGATATTTAATTCTGATGATTATGCTAATGAGATTTTCCATAAAATAGATGAATTTAAATTCTATTATGATAATGCTCTTAATAATCTTGAAACTTCATTAATATCTCTTACTAAGAAAATTTTGGAAGAGAAAAATGAACGAAATAATTTATGTGTTTGTGGTAAGAACTTTAAAGACAGCTTAGACAAACATATTTCTGAACATAGATTCGAAAATCATGCAGAAAATCTGTATATAGTATTTGAATCATGTGGGGGTAATAACGAAAACAAGGTTGTAAAAACATTAGCTGTAAATCTTACAGGTATAAATACAGTCGATTGGTCTGAATCAACTATAAAAATATATGAACGTCAATTAACTGAATATGTAAAGACCTTAAGAAATTATAAATACACCGAAGAAATAAAACATAATGAGGAGCCTAAGGCAGAAAGTTCAAATGGAACCTATTTCTTCAATTTTGTGGATGAAAATGGGAAATCATTTAAACGCAATTTTGATAAGGTTGAATGTTCTAGGAAGGCAAATGTTCTTCATTCTGAAATAAGTAGTATTCTCGAAGAATATGGGCAGTCAATAAGCGATGGTGAGAAACGCCAGGTCCTCATCAAAATATTGGAGGAGCTGTCTAAATGAGTTTCTATTTTGATAATGCAGCAACAACATTCCCAAAGCCTCAAGCAGTTTATGATTTTATGGATTCTTTTTATAGAACATGTGGCGGAAATGCTGGTAGAGGACAGTATAAACAATCAGCAGATTCAACTCGCCTTATAAGTGAAACGAGAGAGGGGATCAAAAAATTATTACAATGCCCAAATAAAGATGTGATTTTCACTCCAAGTGCAACAATCGCATTGAACATGGTTATTCAGGGAATCTTAGAAAATGAGGACATTCATACAGTTTGTATTTCTCCTTTTGAGCATAATGCAGTGACTAGGGTTCTTGAGCACTATAAAAATAAAATAAAAGTAATAGTGCTGCCGATAAAAGAGGATTTTACATACTCATTAGAAGACTTGAAAACTTTTATTGATTCAAATTGTCCTGAACTCGTAATACTAAGTCATGGAAGTAATGTTTGTGGAATCATAACTCCTGTTGAAGAAATATGTAGTTTTGCAAAAGCCCATAAAGCATTTACAGTCTTAGATATGGCACAAACAGCCGGATTAGTTCCTCTTAATACAGGAAACAATAATATTGATTTTGCAATCTTTGAAGGACATAAAACACTTCTTGGTCCATTCGGAGTTGGCGGATTCGTAAAATCAAAAGATATTAATTTAATGCCGGTTCTTTTTGGTGGAACTGGAATTGAAAGTGCAAATCAAGATATGCCTAAAGATGCACCTGCACGATTTGAGATGGGAAGTCAAAACATACAAGCTATTGCTGGATTACATGAGGCTGTAAATTGGTGGAATGAGAATGCAGCTGCTATCCGTGCAAAAGAAGCTGAAAATCATAAGAGGTTATGGGAGCTACTTGCTTCATATGATTTTATAAAAATTGTAGGAACGAAAAATCGTGATGGATTTATTGGTGTAATTTCATGCTTATTTGAAGGATATTCTTCAGATGAAATCGGGAATGTTCTTGATGAGAATGATATAGCAGTTCGTACAGGTTTACAATGTGCTCCATTAGCACATAAAACTTTAGGAACATTTCCCAGCGGAACCGTCAGATTCAGTGTACAATATTTTACTTGCGATAGTGATTTTGTTGGCTTAAAAAAAGCACTTGATTATATTAAGGACAATATTTAAGAGGTGGCATTATGAATGAACCTAATAAAGAATATATTGATTATTTAAATTCTCTCAATAGTTATAATGCAAAAAATAAGAATGCATATAGCGAAAAAAATATAGATAATAAATATTTTAACGACATCCTTGTTCGTGTTGGTGTATGCGATTTTATTATAGATAAGTTAGAGAATGAACCAGCTCAGTTATTGGTATTAACTGGTCAAGCTGGAGATGGAAAAACAAGTATAATGTATCAAGTATTATCTGATTTTGGTGTTCAGATTAGAAATGATATTAATGACTTCTCTATTACATTAAAAAATGGAAAAACATGTAGATGTATAAAAGATTTTAGTGAATTATCTGATGATTTAAAAATTTCAATATTAAAAGATATAGTCACGTATCCTGAACAAAATAAATATGCCTTCATTGTAGCGAATACGGGTCCATTTATTAACACATATGGAAAACTATTTGAAAATCTTGAACAATCTGAAATAGAAAAAATTAAACTTGTAAAGGAAATAAATAATAGTACAGGAGATATTAGCACAATTTTAAAACATAAAATCTCTGTAATAAATATTGCAACAATTGATAATACTTATTTTGCTTCAGAATTCTTGGATAAAATAACTCAAGACTCTCTTTGGTCAAATTGTTCTTTATGTTCAAAATGTAATACCTGTCATATTCTTCGTAACAAAAGGTTAATAAAAGAAAATAAAACAAGAGTTTTTGAATTCATAAATAATCATTATTCATGGTTAGTTGCGAATGGTACACGACTTACAATTCGTAGTATTACAGAACAATTATCATTTATGCTTACAGGAGGCTGTTCATGTGAGAATGTTAGGGCAGATGATAGTTATCAATATCTTTTTTCTAATTTATTTTTTGGTTTTAAAGGAACTCAAGAAGATAATAAAGCAAAAAGAATTATTGGAATTAAAGCCGCGGATTCTTGCAAATATGATACAAAGAAATTAACAGTTGATGACAAACTACTTGTAAAAAATGATTATAATAATGTTTTCTCTGCAGAAATTGCAAAATTTATTTCTACACAAGAAGGCTTATATCAGAATTTTGAACCAGCTTGGTGTTCGTTCATTAGAAGAACATATTTCTTCCTTTCTCAGAATATAACTAACGAACAAAAAGAAATTGATTTATCAGATATTTTTTCCCCTAACTTTAGTATTTACATGCAATTAAGAAACACTAAAGTACAAACAAATATGATCCTAAAGAATAATATTATAAATGCATTATCTATGATATACACAGGAGTTCCCGTAGATAGAAATGCAAGCTCTATTCCACTTACATTAAGTCGCCGAAGTGGAGTTACACAGACAGTTCAACTTATTAATGGACAATGCTATTTGGATAGAATAGAAATAAGAAAACGTCTTACAAAGGATGGAAAAATTAACAAAAGAGAGCCTGTGTATGAAATAATATTAAGAGTTAATGACATAGATATTTCAACTCCATTAACTTTACCTATGTTAGATTATTTTGATGATTTAAAAAATGGAATTATAGAAACAGTAGTCGACCCTCAATTATCACACGGAGTTGAAAGCTTAAAAGCTCAATTGTCATCAATAATTGAGAAAAAAAACTCAGATAATACTTTTGATTTATATGTCTTAAAAAATAAGGCACCCCAAAAGCTGAAATTTGAATTAGATAAAGATAAATTGATTGTTCAATAAGGAAGAAGAAAATGCCGGAAAAAGATATATACCCAATTGAAGCAACAAATAAAAAAGAAGATGTAAATGTTTCGAACTCAATCTTTGGAAATAGATTTCATAAAGACCAAACTGTATATGAATATTTAATTGAATTCCTACTTATTTTTGTATCAGCAAAAATAAGTAAAGAGTCTGATGAAGGAAAATTTTCATTTCACAATTCAGATTTGACTGAAATGTCATTTTACGCAGATCCACGTATTGGATTGAAAAGGTTTATTTTTTATGACAAATCAAAGAAATCTGGTTCCATATATGCTGATAAAGTAGCTTTTAATGACTTGATTGAACAATTAAGTAAAAGGATAACTATAGAATCATACGGAAATGATGAGAAAAAAGATATCATTAATTACCTACAGGATTTTCTTTTTGGATATGCTGTTATACTAAAGAATCGTTCTTGGTGTGCACAAGCCATGTTACCAATATGTCCCGAATTAATTTTCTGTGAAGCAATGCCAGCTGAAAAACATCGTAAAGCAAAAGTAGATTATGATAGTACCCCAGAGTCAGTTGATACAGAATTTGACTTTAAGCAGCATAACTTTCTTGCTAGAGGTGGAGAATTATATTATTTACATTTGGTTCAGGGCTTAAAAAATAATTCTGAAAAAAAGAAAAAACTAGAATTTTTATTGAAGGACTTATTAACAGCTCAATCAGAAAAAGTCTCATCTATAGCAAATTTTATACAAAATACTTGGTATTCTGTATTAAACACGGATGAAAAACAACTTAGAGAAGAATATTCATTAGGTTTTATTCCTAATAACGGATATGTTAATGTTGAAGGTTTTAGTATTGATGAGTTACTGAACTTTTTATCAAACAAACTCCCCATTGTAAGAAAATTAGATTTACTATCTCAAGGAATAATCCTTCAAGTAATGAGAATGATGACTGAACGCGTCTCAAATTATCTTGGGATTAATAAAAAACCTTGGATAGTAGATATGTGTTGTCCTGGCAACAAAATTGTAAAAATCATGTCATGTAATTCATTTCAAGAAATTGAAAATGATTTTACAACTGCATTAAATAAAGAAATTGAAAAACGCTCAAATAAGAATGAAGCAGAAAAATATTCAATATTATTGGAAGGGAAAAAAGAATCTCTTGGTATATTCAGATCTAAGGGGAAAGATATAAAGTGTATTATACCAATTAAAGGTGGATTTGAAAGGTTTTCTTTGTCTGAAGATATTGTTACCTTCCTTGTCCTATCCATTTTAAAACCAAAGACACAGATGACTCTTGATATGTTTCTTTCCCATATATACGAAAATTATGGAATTGTTATTGGAATCAATGAATATATCAAAAGCGCAAAACAATCAACAGAAGACATAAAATCAATAAGCATTAGTTTTAATAGAAACGTTGCTGCATTTGAAAACTTTCTAAAAGCAACAGGATTTTTACAAGAATTATCAGATGCTACATCAGTCGTAATTAATCCATATGAAGAAATCACTTTTACTGAGGAGCAAATATGAAATACATAGTTAAGGCTATTCTTTCTCAAATTCAGTCTCGTATACCAAAAGAAAATGAAGAATTACTGATAAAAGTATCCGGCTTCGAAGACTTGGAAATATATTGCAATACTGCAAAAAATCTAGATGATTTTGCTAAGAAAAGTTCCATTTCTTGTAACATAAAATTAGCTAATAAGAAATTTAAGACTTTCTCTGAGAATGAAAAAAACAAAGACTTATTAAATTATATGTTAAAAAATGATTGGGTCGCAGAAGACAAAAGTATTACTTATTATAGAAACTTACCTAATCAGAATTTGTTAGTTTTACTTGGTACAGAAGCAGAAGATGACAAAGATGGTTTGCGAAACACCTTTGAAATTTCCCCCGACACACTTTTTGAGGATTTGAACGGCGACTTTACGAATGTATTTCCATATTTCAAAGAAAATTTTTCAGAATTAGAATTACAAACTGTTAATAAAGTATATAAGGATTTGTTTGAATACGTACCGACGGATATTTGCTTATTAAGTAAAGAAGCAGACTTGTGGGAAAATCAAATATCATCTTTTGATGATTGGGAAAGTCTTTTCTTTAAGGAGCTTAATGACTGGCAATTACCTAAACGTGAAAATAACTTACCGCCTCTCAAGAGCCTTAAGGCCAATAATTTCATACGTCCCGAATATAATTTCATTAATTTAATAAGTTTTAAGAAATTAACCAAAAAAGAATTTGCTAAAAATTTGGATAGAGTAGAAAAATACAATATAGAACAAAAAGATTTCTATTCAGGTTGGGATGGATGGATAACTCAACCTATAAATAATTATACAGACTATACACATACCTTAATATCTTTTATTCAAGGTAAAGATGTAGAAGAGTGTAAAAAGAAACTTCTGCAATGTGATTATGCTATTGCAGAAGATATATTGAACCTAGATATTGAAGGTCCAAAAAAAGAAAAGAACTCTGTAAAAAAAATGACAGGAGATCCATTAACGGTTTTCACAAAAACCGTATTATATTCTCTCTCAAAAATTTTAAGCGAATCAATTCCTGCTACAAAGATTAAAATCGAAATTCAGGAAATCGATTTAGTTACAGGTTTTTCTAGCTCAAAAACAAATGAAGAAATCGAAGCTTTAAAGTATGCTTGGCAGAATTTTAGAATTCATACTGCAGGAATTCTTGATATGATAAATTCTAGAGAGTGGCGAATTGATAATACAGATGTCTCTATAGAATTAAAACCTAATGAGTTATTTACCGAAGAAAAAATCTCTGATGTAATAGAGGAAGGATTTGTAAAAGCCTCTTCTAATACTCAATTTGTAAATAAGGTTGTTTATTCGGTAAAATATTATGATTCTCAAGATAAGGAAATTTTAAAGAATTCAAATAATCAGAAAAATGAAGATTCATATAAATGGATTTTTGAGAATAATTCCGATTGGTTAAATGAATTCACAAATTTTCTTGATGAAGAATTTCTTCAGATAATTAATACAAATACAGATTATATACCTCTCTTCACAATTAAGAAAATAAATGATTTGCTTTTTTCAAAGAGTGATGATGAATTTTTTGATACTCTTAGAGAAACTGAAGTAAATTACACATATGACATATGTGATTATATTGTCAAATCTTTTAATGATAAGGAAGATGAAGAGTGTAAAGCCGAATTTATAAAACTTGGAATAGCTTTCAAAGCTTTTGTAAAGTATTTATTATCTGAAGGATATTATTCTGCGTCTATTTCAGATAAAAAAGTTCTAGTTAGTTTTATAGAGACATATCTTAGTTTAGGACAATTATTAACAAATAAAAAACTTTCTCAGAACAAACGTTCTATTTATGATGCATATTTATATGCATTTAATATAACTGACAATTCTTCATTCATAGAAACAAATCGTAATCTTAATGCTTGTATTGTTGCACCATGGCATCCAGCTACATTACAAAAGAAACTTAATAGGAGTGTCTTTATTTTAGATGGTTGTACAGAATGGTTAAAGATAAAGATACAAAATGAGGAAAAACTAACTATTACCGAAATCAACAAACAGATAGATTTATTAGAACAGATGTCGCGAATAAGAAACTCTGTAGTTGTATTTCCTGGTGAACACAATTTATATGGCCACTTAAATTCTTTCGGTTCTTACTCCTTATATGCAGACTCTGGAATAGAGAATAATGCCCGTGTAAAAGACTTAATGCAAAAAGACGCAATATTCGATGACGATTTCAATGAGTCAGAATTGAAGAAATTAACAGAAGATGCAAAAATGCTTTTAAATATTCTTCAGGCATATTCTAAAGCCTTTTATTACACAAAAAACACACTAAGATTAGTGTTCATAAATCCATCTGAATTACAATCTATAATTTCTGCTGTTTATAATTATATAAATATTCAACGTAAGAAATATTCTGATGAATATATCAAAATCGAATTAATAATTTTAGTAAAACCAGAAAATAAAGGTGGTAAGAATTATTTATCTTATTGGATGGATAACTTCTTTTCACAAGATGAGAAACTCTCTATAAAGATATATCTGAATGAATGGAGAAACTATAAAGAATTAACAAGCATCTTACCACCAAATAATGATTTGATTTTTGTGATGGATTTTCTCCAGGTCGATAAATATAGACTAATTGAAGATAATTCAGAATTACAAGATAACATTAAACAGTGCTTATTCCCTATTGTTTATAAACCACAACTAATGTCAAAAACTTCAGTTGTACGTCGAATAGAACTCTCACAAAAACAATTTACAGCAGAATATTTGCATACACAGATAGTAAATTGCAGGGAAGAAACACAAAGTGATTTTTCAAAGAAATATACAGCTATCCGGGAAGTAAATATCAATCCTGATGAATTTAAAATAATATACGGTCTTCATGAAAAAGCGAATTGGGTTATTTGTATTGATAGTGGTTTAGACGGAGCTTTATTAAAGAAGGAGGCTGCCTCTCCAATTGATTATTCAATTATTGGATTCAGTACAGGAAACGGAAGTTATGGGCAGTATAATCTTACTATTACTGCTCGAAAGGATATTTTAGATACTATAGAAACAAAATTTAAGAATAGGCTGTATCAATTATTCCATTGGGACAATGAAAAGATTACAGCAGCTGCCAAAAGATGTATGCAAGAAGCAACTAGCCTAGACGGTATTAGCTTATTATCCGCAATTAATCAGAAAGATAATAATATTAATGAGTTTATGGCTTATGTTTTAACTTCATATAGAGAAAAACAAAAAGATTTGAATTCTCCTTTAAAAATTCTTATTCACTTAGACTCATATAAACACTGGTTTGATGATGAGATAAAAGATGAAACTGATGATTCGAAATCACGTCCAGACTTTTTGATGTTCGAAGTTAAGAACTATAAGGAAGAAAAGATTTCTTTAAAGGCTACTGTAATAGAGTGCAAAACTGCAAATTATGAGAATGCTGACAGCCATATAGAGAAAGCTGTAGGACAAGTTGAACATGGCTTAAAGAGATTAAAAGAAATTTTCAATCCTTCCTCAGAATCCATGCTCAGAAGATATTGGTATGCACAATTATATCGGGCATTAGCTTTTGCACAGGTTACATTTTCAGATCAACAAACAGATTATGATGAAATATCTGCAAAACTTAGAAATATACTTGAAGGACAATTCGAAATCGAATGGACAGGTGAGGTTTTGGGATATTGGTTAAATATGGATGGAGATGATGAAAAAATAAGTTCTTCAAATAATATTAGTATATATAATATTCCTCAAAAGAAAATTCAAAGAGTCTTGTTAGCCGATGAAAACAATCCCGTTGAGTACACAAACATTCCTTCTGTTTTTGTTTATAATAAAGAAGAATTGGATGACCTATTTGATGGCCAAGATAGTAGAGTAGCAGCAGAGGATGTTTTCGACTATGAATCTCAGTCAGAAAATACTGCACAACAAGTTACTGTATCTACGGTTAGTTTGACAGAATCTAATTCAGGAATTAAAAACACTAACGAAGTAGGTTCTGAAGATAGTTCAAATAATGCCAAGCAAATCAATAATGAAGGTTCAGAAACAAAATCAAATGAGATTAATTCATATGATAACCTAGAATCAACTAGAGTTCTTATTGGAAAAGATAAGCTTGATAATAATGTATATTGGGAATTTGGTAATCCTGGATTAGCAAATAGACATTTATTAATAACAGGAACTTCCGGTCAAGGCAAAACATATTGTATTCAAACTTTACTTTATGAATTAACAAAATCAAATATTTCTTCAGTCGTCTTTGACTATACAGGTGGTTTTACCGAAAAACAGTTGGATCCTCAATTTATTGCAAAAATGGGTACTAAAAGAGTTTCTCGTGTTGTAAAAACAAAAGGAGTTCCTATAAATCCTTTTAAAATATATGAACAAGACTTGGATGGTGAAATTGTACCAGAAACACCAATGGATGTTGCTAATCGTGTAAAAGGTGTATTTGGAAGATTATTTACAAGTTTTGGATATCAACAAGATTCTGCTATCACTGATGCAATAGAAACTGGATTAAACAAATTTGGTGAAAATTTAACGATGAAACAATTTATAGCTGAATTAGAATCTAGAAATGACAAAACTGCCCAATCAGTTATAACTGCTCTTAATCCATTCGTAAAGTCAGTAGAATTCAAACCTGATGAGAACTTTGATTGGAATGAAATAATATATCCAAAAGAAGCACACTTGTATATTTTCCAACTTGCTGGATATGACAAGGATATGCAAGTTATGATTACAGAGTTCGTACTATGGAATCTTTGGAATTTTACAATGAAATTTGGTTCAACAAAGAAACCTTTTGTTGTTGTTCTTGATGAAGCACAAAATTTATCTCATAAAGATAAATCTCCTACCTCAATGATTTTAACAGAAGGCCGCAAATTTGGTTGGTCGGCTTGGTTAGCAACTCAAATTTTGGATACTGTAAAAAATAGAGATGGTAATGATGCAGTATCAAGATTATTCCAAACACCTTTTCAACTATTCTTTAAGCCAGCAACTGATGAAATGCAAGCAATGGCAAAACGCTTAGATTCACAGAACGCAGCTTCTTATGAGGATAAATTAAGAAAATTGAACAAAGGTCAATGTATTGTTGTCGGTGACAGATGTAATTCGGCTGGAACCTTTGGACCAATCAAACCAACACCAACATATGTTTTACCTTTTAATGAGAGAACTTAAGTATGGATAATAGTAACATTAATTTTCATCAAACTTTCAAACCGGAAAGACAGTATATAGCTTCTCTATTAGATTATTCGAAGAATAATTCAGGATTCCATTCTGCTAAAGAAATATCTCTTGAAACCGGAATTCCTACTGGAGAAAGCAGTGGAAAGGTTATCCCTCATATCGAATATGCAAAGTATATGGGATTATTATGCTTTGAGCTCCAAAATGGGAAATATGAATTAACACTGTCTAACCTTGGCAAAATAATTATCCAAGAAGACCCTGGTTTCATGGAAGAGCTAACAGCTTTAATTTGCCATGGAATGTTATTACGACCTGTAAATGGAGCTTCGGTATGGTCAAGGACCTTTATTAATGTGTTTCCTAAGTATGATACAGAAATCTCTATTGAACAATGTATAAAGGAACTTGAGGTGTTTTTTGGGGATAAGATTAAACAAAAAAATTTTGCTCCATTCTTAGGTTCTTATGAAGAATTCTTTGATTTTTTTGATATTTTTGAATTGGATAAATCTCGTACATCAATAGTTTTCAAAAATAAACTGCCAATTAGCAATGATTTTGTATTTGTTTATGCTTATCTATTATTTAAATATTGGGATGAACAATTCTGTAATAATATTGAGATTACAGCTGATGAATTTGAATTATTAAATTTCTCAAAAGTATTTAGATGGTCAAAAGAAGAAACTTACAAAGTTTTAGAAATGTTAAATGATAGAAACATTTTAAGATTAAATAGGCAAATGTCTCCTTATACAATCTTAAGATTAGAAACAGAGGAAACTCTTTTAAATAAACTATACTCAGAACTATTGTAGAGGGTAAGAATATGAAATTAGGTGAAGTAATCGAATTTCGAAAAGATTTATTTTTTGAAGGTGCAGTTCAGGCAGATTGGTTTTATAATCCTGAAAAATCTTCGCGAGTTGCTGAAAACTTTGCCTTTCATGGAAAAGAGTATTATGGAGTCGAAGACCAAAGCATAGCAAGAACTAAGAGAATAGATACTATTTCATTAATAGAAAATCTAGCTGAAAAATTTGATTCTCCAAATTCTAATCCTCTCACATTAGCAATTGCTGATTATGGTACTGGAAAATCTCATTTAGCTGTAACTCTTGCTCATTTATTATCCGGTCCTTCTTATCTGGAAAAAACCTACAATAAGATAATATCTAATATTACTAATATAAATAAAGAAGATGGAGAAAAAGTCAAACAACTATATGGTACTAAGAATCTAGTTTTAATGATTAATGGAATGAAAGATTTTAATCTTCATTCTGAAATACTTCGAGCAGCACAAAGAAGTCTACAATTATATGGTTTATCAGATGAATCATTAAGAAAGATAAACAGAACATTACAAACTGCGCAAGTTTTCTTTGAAAGAAATATGTCTTCAATTTCTCTTTTCGAAGAAGCTGCAAAGAAATATGAATGGTCGGAAACCGGAGATTCTTTAATTCAAAAGATAAATTCTCTCTTACTTACTGATGAAACCGCATTTAATATTGTTAATTCAGTATATGAAAAAATAAATGGCCAAGAAATTCAATGGGATCAAGGAATATCAGCAGGTAATATTTTAGAAAAATTGGTAGCCGAGTACTGTGGAATGAACGGTACTTTTGAGCATATAGTTATCTTATTTGATGAATTTGGACGCTTCCTAGAATATGCGTCTGGGGCAAATTCTGCAAAATCAGGAGATTCTGCATTACAACAAATATTCGAAGCAGCACAGAATGCGGAAGGTGCAATTCAAATTGTTAATTTTATCCAATCCGATATTAATACTTATCTTCAACGAGTTGATCAGACAAGTAATATAAGTAGGTATATTGGTCGTTATCAGGCAAGCGATAAATATCATATTTCATCAAATTTGGAAACTGTATTTGCTAACTTGATTCAAAGAAAGGATAAAGACATTTTTGATAAAGAAATTGTCCAATGGCAAATCTCTACAGAAGAAAGATGGGATGATGCATTCGAAAAGATTAATAAATGGCTAATAACCAAAGGCTTATGGAAAGATCGTGAAAAATTTAAGAAGACAATTGTTGAAGGCATTTATCCAATGCATCCACTTTCGACCTATATGCTTACACAATTGTCTGATTATTTGCAAAACAGAACTTCTTTAACGTATGTTAGTCAATACATAGAAAGCTTATCTGAAATTGATATCGAAACTCAGAAACCTCTTATTATGCCTGAATATGTAATGCAAGGTGACTTGTTTAATGAAATGTTAAAGGCAGAAGAATCAGGGCGACAAGCTTCGCAGCAATGTATCTTATACAATGCAATTTTAAAAAAAACAGGTTCAAAACTTTCTGAAAATGCATTAATTGTTCTACGTTCTAATCTTATTCTTCGCTTATTACGATTCAAGACTGAAAACTATGAAGATACAAAAGAAGCTCTTGCATTCTGTTCCGGACTTTCATTGATAGATATTGATGAAGCGTTAAACATCCTTGAAAATGAATATGCCGTATTAGGATACGATGAATATGCAAAATGCTTCGATTTCATGGAAGATGCAAGCGGCTTACATGATTATAAGATTTTAAAAAATAGAGCATTAAAAGAAATAGATATAAAACCGCAATATCTAGAAGATGTACAGATACGGTCGATTTTTGAAATTGATGAACCAATTGATACTAATTTTGCCACAACCCATAAAATCTCTACTACGGATTGGCAATATCAACAGTATCTTTTTCCTATAGACAGTTTTACAGCCGCTAGAGCACAAAGTATTGAAATTGAATGGGAACAGGCTGTTACTTCTGTAAAACCCAAGGGACAAATAATCTGGTTATACATAAATAAAGATTATGAGCCAGAAGCTATTACAAATGTTCAAAAAATGTTATTTGGTTTTGAAAAGAAACCTATCCTTGTAATGCTATTAAATGATAAAGACAATAGTCTGATTAACTGCTTAAAAGAATACTATTTCTTAATTCACTTAGATACTGAAAAAAAGAACAAATTTCAGAAATACTATCAAGATGATTTAATTCAAACTATAGATAATTTAAAGAGTATTTATGATAGACTTCAAAAAGAAAGAAATTATATTAGTCCAGAAGGTGTAAAACAATTATCATCTAGATTATCAGTTGAACTAACAAGAATATTTGAATCAATATACCCAAATACAGTTCCTTTCGTTTTTGATAGTTTTGTTACAAAAAATAATAATCTCGGAGGAAAGGGTAGTACATATTATTGTACTATTATACGAATGCTTCTTTCTGACTCTGTTTCTCATGATAATATACATAATTTTCAGTCTGATATTAGAAACAGAATAGAGTCCCTTCTCTTAGATACTTCCAGTAATTCTTGGAGGTGCATAAATGAAGCATATAAAATGACACCTCCTGAAAACAAAAGAATACGCTATATCTATGATGAGATCACACAAGAGCTTTCCAATTCGAAACAATTTAGATTAAAAGAACTCTTTAATAAATACTCTCTTCCTCCATATGGAATGAGTGAAGATATTATCGTTTTATTAATCTCCGTTATTTGTGCAAATTTAAGTTACTGTTTAAGAATTCAAATAAACAAAGAATTACAAAGTATTTCAAATTGGAAAGATAAAGTTGTAATCAAAGATAAAAAAATCGATCTAGAATTGATTAAGAATTCTATATTGATACAGATAGACGCTGGAGCTGTTGAAGGAAAATTTATCAAATTATTTGAAGAAATAGAATCAAATAAAGACTTATCTATTATAGGTACTTTAGAAAAACAGTTACATGATTTATTACAAGTTGATGAACTCCCAGAATCTCTGGAAACAAGAAAAATACTAGCAGAAAAGATTCTGTCTGAAGGTCGCAAAATTCAGAATAAATGGGATGAAACAATACAAAAAATTGATGACAACTTAGAAAGGGCTAGCTTATATACAGACATTCCTAAAGCTATTGATGCAATAGATATTGCAAGTAGATTAAAACTAGAACGACATGAGTTGTTTGAAAAATATGAATTTACAGATGACTATAAAGAAGAATTACAATCTTTAGATGAAAATGTTCGTAATTTCTTAAAAGAGAACTTCTCTACATGGTTAACTAATAAATTACATTGTCAGTCTATAACTTCGATGAAAAGTTTTGAAAACTTTTGTAAAACACTTAGTGAAAAACTTGAAAATGGTGGATTGACACAATATTCATTAATGGTACAGAAACATAAAGATAATGAACTCAAAAATAAAGAAGCCATATTAGAAAGGCAAACTTTGAACACAGATCTTACTAATTTTGTTCAAAATGCCCATTACTCAAAATACACTCAGTATACGACTATTTTAGATTTACTTAAAACAGCAAGAGCGCTAGAAGAACGAGTAGTAAAATATACAGACGGTTTTGATTATGATACAGAACGTAATGTAAAAAAATTAAAAAAACAAATTGAAGAATTACAAGAAATCAAAACTGCTGTTGAAGATGAAATCTCTTCTATCTATAATTCATTGGCAGAAATTGATAACTATGGTGCATTAATAAAAATTCGTAATGATATTTTGAATGTTCTAGACAAAAGAATCAGAAAAGAAGATGCGGATGATTTAAAAGAAACGTATTCTAATCTTAATGAATTAATTGATGATGTTTCAAGAATTCATCAGTCCAAGAACTCCAGAAAAATATATGAACAGTTAGTTAAGTCAATTCCTGGAAAATATGAAGATAAGGAATTTGACTTTGACGTGAATTCATTATTACAGAATGAATTCCAAAAAGTTGAAAACGAGATTAACCAATTTGAGAATTCTTGGAAATCTTCAAATCTAGTTCTTACAGACAGAGATAGAAGAACTTTATTAAAAGCAAAAGATAATTTGGATAGATTACCAGATTATTTGTCAGAGGAAACAATAGCTGAAGCAGATAAATTCAAGCAAGAAATCGATGATATGTTAAGTGAACAAAATATCGATATTGTTATAGATTATTTTGAACGATTGACAGATGAAGAAAAAGAAAAATGTTATCAAGAAATAACAAAGATTCTCAAGCAATAATATTGGATGTATGAAAACAATTAAAATAACCGCAATTCGTAAAGCCGACTACAAGGATTTGCAGCAGAAATACGAGAATCCCATTCAGCACGCCTGTGATATTCAAGAAGGGCAGGTGTTTATTGCAAACGGATGGCAGCGCCCTGAAGGAATGTGCGAATCTGCATGGGAAAGTATTTCCCCGTTTGTTATGACTCTAGCTCATGGCGGAGAAAATATTTATGATGGCTGGATGAAGAATCCTAAGTCAGCGATGATAAGCTGCAATGACGGATTCCGACCAGTAAGTTTTTTGATTGAAGTAATTGATAAATAAAATAGGAGGACTAAACATGCCAATGATTGAAGCAAAGGTAACTATGCAGTTGCCTGCAGAAAAAAGAGATATTTTGAAGGCCGAGTTTGGAAAGGCTATCAGTATAATCGGAAAGCCGGAATCTTATCTGATGATTAATCTTATTGATAATCAGGATTTGTATTTTGGTGGAAACAAACTTGATAAAGGCGCTTATGTTGAAGTAAAAGTTCTTGGCAGTGTTGATGCCGGTACAAGCGAGAAGATGACCGGGCGGCTGTGCGAGATTCTGGAGAAGGAGCTAGGGATTCCTGGCAATGCCGTTTACGTTTCGTACTGGGGAACGGCGAACTGGGGCTGGAACGGCGGAAACTTCTAAGTTGGTTGAAAACCGAGCGAGTGGGACAAAATTATGATTCAGATTATTGGTACTCTAAAGAACTTTGACGTAAAGACTGCTCAGAGATGGTTTGCAGAACGCCGTATTCCGGTTCAGTTTGTTGATCTAAAAGAAAAAGAAATGAGCCGTGGCGAGTTTGACAGTGTTGTAGATTCAATCGCTCGCGAAGCCGGAAGCAGGGCAGACGCCATTGAAGAAATGACTGATAAAAAGTCAAAAGACTATGCAAGCATTGCTTATCTTGATGACAGCGATAAAGCAGACAAACTCTTCGAAAATCAGCTCAAGCTTATGAAGCAGCCGATTTGCCGTAATGGAAAAAATGCAGCAACGGTAGGACTCGCTCAGAAAACTTGGAAAACATGGAAATAGATGAAAAATAGAAATAATAACCGCAACGGTGCAAACTTTCCTCAGCAGACTCACTTTATCGGCGTTCTTTTACCAGAAGACATTACGCTCACTCTGGAAGACTGTCGCCGATATATGAGGGAATCTTACAGCTGTAAGTCAGGCCACGCAACTCCAATTCACGTTACTCTTGTGCCGCCGTTCAGACTGCCGGAAGAGTATTCTACAGAAGATCTGGCTAGAGCAATTGAAAGCGAAGTATTACCTAAGGGATTGGGGTTTACCGGGCATATTGATAATTTTGATGCTTTTGGAGACAGAACGCTTTTTGCAAAAGTCGTGCCTAATGAAAAGTGGGTGGCGCTTCGTGATGCGGTGTATGGGGCGGTTATGAAGGCGGCTCCTGGTTGCACTAAGAAGGATGGAAGACCTTTTGCGCCACACTTAACCGTAGCCAATAGAGACGTTCCGGCCGGAGTGATGACAGACGCTCTGCAGGTGATGAATGAGCTGAATCTGGTTGAAGAGTTCCCGGTTGATAATATTACGATATTTGAACGCCAGAGCGGGAAATGGGTGAGTGCGGTGAGTTTGGGGATGTAAGAAAAAACTATTTATGCTCATATTTTGATAGTAATGTTATAATATAATTGTTATTAGTGAGGACGAACTTATGGATATCGATTTTTATTCAGTAAAAAAATTACTAGGAATGCAGTTTTATATCCCAAGTTATCAGCGAGGTTATAGATGGACAGAAAATGAAGTCTTAGCTTTATTAAACGACTTATCTGAGTATGCAGATTCAAAAAAACTTGCAAGAAACGTTAGTAAGTTTTATTGTTTACAACCATTAGTAATAAAAAAACAAGGTTCGAAATATGAAGTAATTGATGGGCAACAAAGACTTACAACTATTTATTTAATATTGAAAGCATTAGAACAATATGCAAAAGATGCACTTGGAGTAGAAGGTTTCACATTATTACCCCCTGACTTTGCAACACGAACAAACTGTATAACATTTTTTAACACAGAGGCTTTTAAGAAACATTCAGATGAAAACTTGGATTTTCTACATCTTTCAAATGCTTACGATACTATAACAAAATGGTTTGATTCACCAAGAAAAAAGAATGATATCTTTGATATTCTATCTAGTGAATCTTTTAATGCTCAATTTATTTGGTATGTAATTGATGATAAAGAAAATGCTTACGAGGTTTTTAGAAGACTAAATTCTGGAAAATTATCACTTACTAATTCAGAACTTGTAAAAGCTTTAATTCTTAATGAAGAAGATAAAGACGAAACATTTAATCAAGAAGATGTTGCAAGAGAATGGGAAAATATTGAGAATCACTTAGAAAATGATGATTTATGGTATTTTATCAATTCCGAACCAGAAGCTCTAAAATATGAATCAACTAGAATGGACTTCTTACTCGAGACCATATTATTAAAGAATAATATAGCTTTAAAAGATAACTATTTTATATTTTCAGAATTCAATGAAAAAATAAAGCAAGATGGTTGGAAAAATGTATGGGAAGAGATTAAGTCCGTTTATAGAACGATCCAAACCTGGTACAATGATAGAAAACTGTATCATTATATCGGTTTTCTAATAAATGCACGCGGTAATTCTAAAGTTAGTATAAGCGAACTTCTAAAAAATTATGAAGAAAAGTCCAAAGACATTTTTTTTGCATGGATTAAAGATTGTTGTAAAACTATTCTAATGGACAAAGATAAGAAGGTTAATTACTCAGATCTTATCTATGGAAAAGCCAATGATAAAATTCATAATATTTTGCTGTTATTTAATTTGGCCACAACTCAAAATCAAATCAGTGAAACATCTCGTTATCCATTTAAAAAACATTTTGAAGCTTCCAAGAATTTATGGTCTCTAGAACATATTCATGCCCAAAATGAACGGCAGAAGAATTGGTCAGATGAAGAAATATTGCAATTAAAGACAGATATTAATAATATTGCGAGACTCTCAGATTCTGAACAAAAACAAAACCTTATGGACTTTTCTGATTATATCAATCCTGAAAATCTAAAAGATGAACAAGTATACCGCTCTATGATGGCAGTCTTTATGGGAGAACCCATAGTAATTGAAAAAGATAATGAGGGTGCTATTATCTCTGTTTATTCTGACTTTGAAAAAGATGATACACTAATGAATCTTGCTTTGCTTCAAGCGGATAAGAATGCCTCATTCAATAATAAAACTTTTCTCGAGAAAAGACGTATCCTCGCAAAATACGAAAATGCCTCTTCAGAAACACAATTCGTTCCTATTTGTACCAGAAATGTTTTTTTCAAGCATTATTCCCCAAATGCAACAAACCCTTTAATTTGGGATAGAGAAGCTGGAAAAGATTATGTACGTGCAATGATGAATGTAATTGGTAATTTTATTGGTGTAACTTCCTTTGATAACTTTGATAAGCCCAATTCACAGAAAATTGAATTCGGTTTAATCCGAAAGTAGCAGTAAGGAGATGGTTAAAATGAATGATATTTATACTTTTATAAAACTCTTAAAAGAATATAGAATTGTAATTCCGGTTATGCAACGTTCTTATGCAGAAGGAAGAAATACAAAGCATGCTGAAGATGTCCGTAAATCAATAATTGAGACAATTATAAATTCCGTACAGCACAATAAACCGCTTTTTTTTGATTTTGTGTATGGAAATATTAATAAAGAAGAAAAAAAATTCATTCCATTTGATGGTCAACAACGATTAACAACTTTATTTTTATTTCATAGATATGTATTTGAAAAAGCTAATGAATCTTTAGAACTCTTACAAAAGTTTAGTTATGAAACACGCCCTTCTGCAAAAGAGTTTCTAGAAAAATTATGCCTTAATAATATTATCCCTTCTAAAGATGATTCTTTATCAGGTTTTATAATTAATCAAAACTGGTTCTTTGATGATTGGAAAAAAGATCCAACAATTTCCTCGATTCTAACTGTTTTAGATGAAATTCATACTCAATTTCTTAGAATACAAGGGGTGGACTTCGTTAAAATTGTACAAGCTCTTAGGGAAACAAATTTAATTTCTTTTCATTTCGTAGATATGAAATTAAATCATTTACCAAACAATACATATGTAAAAATGAATGCAAGAGGTAAATCTTTAACAGGTTTTGAGAATTTCAAAGCAAGTTTAGAAGAATACTTAAAAAACACTGATAGTTTATTATATCAAGAATTTAGGGACAATATTGATTCTATATGGCTTGATTTTATGTTTTCTAAAACAAAACCAAACCTACCAGATTCTGTATTTATGTCTCTTTTTAACAGGCATTTAATTAACATATGGAATTTAAATAAGAAAATAAATCCTGATATTGAGGAAAAAGCAATTTACGAGAAGATTAATTCAGACTTGATAGCTTTTCCACTAATCGATACTTTTATTTCATGGACAGTGTACGAAAAAGTACTAAATACGGTTACCATAAAAAAAAGCATACAACCACTTTTTAATTTTTTATCAATCGTTTCAAAATCTGATAATTTAATTGAAAGAAACATTTTCCCATATCAAAAGTGGGACTTTTTAGGTTGTGATAAAAATGACACATATCCAGCCAGAGTAAAACTTTTTGCATTCCTTTTATATTTTGAAGAACCAGATTTTCAAGAGACATCTTTTTCAAATTGGATGCGTGTAGTTTTTAATATAATTGAAAATCAGACTATAGATAGTATGGATTCATATTTATATGCTCTTCGATTGTTTTCTGAACTAGGAGAACATAGTCATAACATATATTCTTTCCTGGCAAATGATTCCAATATAATTGAATCTGGTTTCGCGAAAGAACAAGTGTCTGAAGAAAGAATGAAATCGAAAAAGATTCTTGAATCAAAAAGTTGGGAAGAAGCTATTTTTAAGGCAGAGCATTTTGAAATATTACTTGGAAAAATAAACGTTCTTTTCCAATCTGGAGAAGAAACTTCTCTAGAGATTTTTAATAATAGATACAAATTATTAAAAAACATGTATGAAAATAAAGATAATTACCACATTATTAAAGTTCTTATTTCTTATTATAAAGAACCTTTTCCAAAAGAACGTATTTCATTAAAAAATACAAAAGAAAATATTAAACAGTTAGTGACAAAAACCTTTTCAAATGAATTTCAAAAAATTTCTTCAGATAAGATTAATTCTTCAATTTCTCATAATTGGATAAAAGAATTAGCAACAACAAGACTTCTAAATATAAGCCGAACAGATGGTAAATATGTTAGTAAGTATGGAAATCGAGTTGTTTTGTGGGGAACTGCAGGCTGTGTATGGAAGGTCTTCGGTAACGATGTATGGGGAAATGTACTTTTAGGCGAAGAGAAAAGAAATATTCTTCTAAACAGTCTTAAAATTTCAAATGATTGTTTTGAAACCGATTATTCTAATAAAGAATATATTTTTTATTCTGGTTGGGAAACATATTTCAAATATAATAATCACTACTTTTTATGGTGGACGCATGACAGCAAGATAGAATGTGATGTTTACATTATGACGAAAGATTGGGATGATTATATAAAAAGAGTTAAGAAATTAGATAAAAAAACAAATACAGATGCAGATAAATATCTTGCATTTAATGCGACAGATGAAATGATAAATAATCCGGAACTATTTGCAAAGGCATTAAGAAATCTTATTTCTGAATCAAAGAAATCCTAATCGTATTTATTTTGTTTCAATCGGATCCCCACAAAATTCTTTTCGCTTACATCCCTTGCAGTGTGCACCCATCCAGACGCTGTCGAATTGTTCGGCGGCGTTTTTTACGAAGTCTTTGTTGGTGCTGAGAATGCCGGCTTCAAAGTTCCGGGTATTTTCGCCTTTCATGCCAAGACCAGCGCCGGTGAGGTTGGCGGAGCCTACATAGGCCGCTTTTAGATCGAAGACGATGATTTTGAAATGGACTCTTGGACAGAGGACTCGTTCCATGCCTTCGATTAAGGCAGGGTATTTGTCGAAATCCTGGCGGAAGGCGGGGCCGGGTTCTTTTGCATGAATCAAGCGGATTTCTACGCTGCGTTTGGCGAGGTCGGAAAGGACTTCGAGCAGTGGCTTGGTTCCGCGACCGTCTTTTACGTATAGGTCTTTAATATCGGCGGTTCCAATCCAGAGTGTTTTCTTTACGGTTTTTATACGTTCGATTACCTGGTCGTAATGAGCTTCGTTTGAGATGTAGCGGAATTCTTCATTTGCAGGAAGCGGGGTTTTAGGGGCAGCGCCCCTAGGAATGGGGGTAGCGGAAGACACCACAGGACGGCGTGCCAGCCGAGGAGTCTGTAGCAAGGGGGACTTTTCCCCCTTTGTATTTTTGCTCACTTGCTTCTTTGCGGCTGTTTTCTTTTCTATCGTCTTTTTTCTTCCAAACATTGTGACTTCCAGTATATCATTTTCCGTACAATAATTCTTCTAGAGCGTTGAACACAGCTTCGAGGCAGGCATCGCGGGTTGGGTAAGTGCCGGTACTGAACTTATTGTCGATGGTGTAATTCCATTTGTTTGAATCCATAAAATGGAAAAGCACTATCAGGTGATTTTTGAACTTGATGTATTCGTGTCCACGGGCTGACTTCTTCCATTTCTTTTTCTTGAAGTTTATTTTTCGCTGCTGTTTGTTCTTAAAGTCGGCTTCACGTTTGCGGGCTTTGTTTATGTCACCTTCGAGTTTTCCAGCACAGATACAACCGCATCCAAGTGAACGGCCGCTTTCCAGGTGATACATATGATGAACATAACGGATTATCTGATAGCCGCACATTTCGCAGATGCCTTCTGGAGAACCAAGGTCGGTGACTCCGGTACAGGTCCAGCCAGTTTTTGGAAAGTCCGGGTCGTTCCAGTGGTTTGGGGAGTTGGCAAGTTTTTCACGAAGTTCATCTGAGATTTTCTGCAGGTCAGGTGGGATTTCTTCGTCTGCAGGGAAGTTTGTTTCGGCAGGCTCTTCAGTAACTTCTATTTCGATTTCTTCGCCCTCATCGGTGTCGCCTTCTTCAAATTCGGTTTCGGGCATTTCTATCTGGAACTCTTCGGTTTCGATGTCATCCTCATCGTAATATGGAGGGAGATTCTGGTAGTTTTCGGTGGTTTCGCCAGGCTCAACAACCACCAAGTTTGGTTCAACCACCGGTGGTAGTGTTTCAATTTCAGGTGGGGAAGGTGGCTCTAGGGCCGAAGCTGGAGGTTCATGCTTCTGATTAAAATAATCGGCATTGATTGCTCGCGGCTGTTTCATTCCATCAAACTGAACGGTGTAAACCTTGCGCTTATTATCAAAGGAAAGAACCTGACCTTTGCCAAAAATGTGATGCTCAATTGTTTGAGGGCCATTGTTTTGAGGGGCAGGGAGTTCTTCTATCATCTGCTGATTTAAGCGGTGGATATAGCCCCAGCTTTCGCGTTCAAGTTCATCGCTTATTCTTCCAATACGCTCATAGTTTTTTTCGCCGATTTCATAAAGAAAGCGGGACGGGAGTTTTTTGATTCCCTGCTGGCTCTGACCTTCGCTATCCATAATAAAAAGAGTCTGCATAGCACGGGTAATTGCAACATAGCAGAGACGACGCTCTTCTTCGAGGCCGAGCTTCTTACGTTCTTCGATTGTCTTTGAACTTGGGAATATTCCTTCTGAAAAACCGATTACAAATACTACAGGGAACTCAAGTCCTTTTGAAGCATGAATTGTCATAAGTTTTACGGCTTCACACGGCTTTTCTGTATCTTCCGCACTCATCAAAGCAATCTGCTGCAGAAACTCTTCGAGATTGATATCTTCGCCATAGTTATTTTCAAACTCATTTGCAATCCGTTTGAACTCGGCTAGGTTATCAAGACGTTCTTCATCTCCAAGTTCACGGATATACTGCTCGTAACCGGAATCAA
>JAEEGL011281866.1_pt1 | contig 35718 bp, 27 predicted proteins | sample 9134231 | NCBI WGS metagenome assembly JAEEGL01 (sample SAMN16246548, study PRJNA631951) | gut metagenome | biome: gut microbiome; feature: rumen; material: fiber-attached | host: Bos | place: Iran: Karaj | collected 2018-10
CGAATCCCATCCTCTCCGTTCGGTAATTAAATATCGTTATTTTTATTCAGGCTATGGAGAAGTACCCAAGAGGCTGAAGGGACACCCCTGGAAAGGGTGCAGGTCGTTAATAGCGGCGCGAGGGTTCAAATCCCTCCTTCTCCGGAAAAGAATGCTGCAGGTCGCGGAATGTGATCTGCAGTTTTTTTATGCGTTTTTTATGCGAGGTAAAGTTTTGCCGAAGGGTTTACTTTTTTGGTGTATCTGTGATAAAATCTACAGGTAAATGAGAATATTCAGCCGTAAGGCGTTAAGGAGGTCACCATGCCTGTAAAGATAGTTTCTGACAGTACCTGCGATCTTTCACCCGAAATAACCGCGCGTTTTGACATAGAGATCATACCTCTTGTTGTCACGCTTGGCGAAAAAGACGGGAAAGACGGGGTGGATGTAACCCCCGAAGATATATACGAATACGTAAAAAAGACCGGCAAACTTTCCAAGACCAGCGCCGTCAATGTGGCGGAGTATCTGGAAGTTTTCAGGAAATGGCGCGATAAAGGCTACGAGATTGTTCATGTGAACATAGGCTCCGGGTTTTCAAGCTGTTACCAGAATGCCTGCATAGCTGCAGAGGAGGCAGGCGGTGTCTATGTTGTGGATTCCGCAAATCTCTCTTCGGGACAGGGGCATGTCGTGCTTTGGGCCGCCGACCTTGCTGCACAGGGTCTGCCCGCCAGGGAGATAGCGGAACAATGCCGTGCGATGACAAAAAGAGTTGAAGCCAGCTTTGTGGTCAATACCATCGATTATCTGTTCAAGGGCGGACGCTGTTCAGCGCTTGCCGCACTCGGCGCAAACCTGCTTGGCATAAAGCCCTGCATTGAAGTGACGGACGGAAAGATGCTGCCTGGAAAGAAATACAGGGGCAACATCAACAAGGTCATCCGCAATTACGCCGAGGACCGTCTCAAGGACAGAAACGACATAGTACAGGACAGGATCTTTATTACGCATACAAAATGCGATCCTGAGGTCATAGAACAGGTCAAGAGCCTTATCAAAGAGTTTCAGCCGGGTATCAAAGAGATATTCGATACAGACGCCGGCGCGACCATTACAACACACTGCGGCCCGGGAACGCTCGGAGTGCTGTTTGTAAGAAAAGAATGAGATCAAAAGCCGCCGGTAGTATTTCGGGGCTTTCAGAAACGAATAAGGATGATATTAAAATCCCCCGTCACTGCTTGTGACGGGGGATTTGATCATCAGACCTTAAATATCAATGGATCATGTGCTCATCAAACTTTGAAGTAGCTGATGGTATCTGTCATATCGCGTGCAAGTACCTGAAGCTTTGCGGCGGAATCCGTGATGATGGTGAAGGTGGAGTTGAGTTCTTCCATGGAAGCGTTTGTTTCCTGTGTGGAAGCGGCATTCTCTTCACTGATCGCGGAAAGGTCGCTTACGATGCTTGTGAGCTCGTTCTTTGCGTCGTCAAGGGAGGATACCCTGTTGCTTATGCTTACGGAAGTGTCGCGTACGCTTGCAACGTTGCCGTTCATTACTTCCATTGTTGCCTTTGTGGATTCAAGCTGCTCTGCCTGCATACCGAAGGATTCGTTCAGCTTTTCGAGCACTGTCACGCTTGATGCGGAATCTGCAAGGAGCTGGTCAACGATACCCTTGATCTTGTCGGCGCTTTCCTTGGACTGGTCAGCAAGCTGGCGGATTTCGTCTGCTACGACTGCAAAGCCTCGGCCTGCATCGCCTGCGCGTGCAGCCTCGATGGAAGCGTTGAGCGACAGGAGGTTGGTCTGCGCGGAAATATCCATGATCGCCTGAGTGAATTCGGAGATCTTCTTTGCGGATTCGTTGGTGGAGTTGATGGTGTCGCCGATCTCCTTAACAGAAGAGGAAACATCCTCGCTCTGCCTGATGAGCTTGCCAAGGGAATCCATTGCGTTGTCGCATGCGGATTTCATTTCGCCGGCTACGGAATCCATTTCTTTTACATTGCCAACGATAGTCTCGATGTTTGTACCGATGTTTTCTGTATTGTTCGAAGCGTTTCTTACGTTGTCTGCCTGTGAAACCGCACCCTTTGCGATCTCGCCTACAGCGCTCGTAACCTGCTCGGAAGCCTGAGAAGCCTGGTTAGCCGAACTTGCAAGTTCTGTACCCGATTCGGAAAGCTTGATGGCCATATCGTTACTGGTCGTCATTACTTCACGAAGCTTGTTGCTTAAGAGCTTAGCGCTCTTGACCATCTGTCCGACTTCATCCTTTCCGATCTCATTGTCGGCAGGGAAGTTTATTGTAAGATCGCCTGAAGCAAGGCTGTCGAGCTTGTTCTTGGTATCCTGCATGGATACGCGGATAAGGCGGATCGCATAGACCTCGAATGAAAACAGGATCAGGATTACAACGATAAAGATAACGGAAATGGTAACGATCTGAGCCTGGATACCGCCAACGAGCTTTTCACTTGCGGCTACAGCCCATGCATCCGTGATGCCTTCCATTTCGTCGAGATAATCCCTGACGCTGTTGAAATCTTCGCAGTACTTTGCAAAGTCACCGGTGTGTTTCTCAACATCATAAAGCTTCAGCCAGGCGTTGTAGCTGGTCTTGAATTGCGTTGCAAGTCCTTCAAAAGTATCTCCGCTTTCGGATTTTGTCTCCCTGTAGAGACTTGCCTCGGTACTTGCCGCCTGAACTGCTTTATCAAGGTTGGTTAAGACCTGATCTTTATTTTTTACAAAGTCTGCGAGCTGTCCCGCAAGGATCTCGTCACGGGCTTCTTCCGGGATGGTCGCAAACCCGTTGACCATATCATAATGCATTGTTGCGGCACTCAGAGCCTGATAAAAATCACGGTCGGCGGAAACAAGCGCGTTATTGATATTGTAGAGTTTGTCGTTATAAATATTCTTGGTATTTGTCAATGTCGTTTCGACTGTAACTGCCATGATGATGACGGAAACGATCAAAGCGAGGGTTAGCGGTGTCGAGATCAGCATGATCTTGGCACGCATACTGAGGTTGTTGATAAACTTCTTCATTTACGTTCCTCCTTGAGGTTGAATGTGAAACACTGAAACACCACATCATTAATACTTATTCAGTATATCAGAATTGACGGAAAAATTCAAGTGTTATATCGGAATATACAAAATTGAGCGGTTGATTATTATTTATCAAGGAATTTGTCTATAATATTCGGCGCGATATATCTGCGTAAAAATGCGCCGTTGTTGACTTTTAAAGCCGCTTAGCATATCTGAAAGAGGTGGTTTCGGAAAAAAAAGAGTGCAATTTCGAAAGTGTTTTGCTATAATCTTTAAGACAATGCGAGATTGGAGACTATAAATGAACAGGAAACATAAACTCACGGCGATCGGGATGGCCTGCATATTGCTTGTTATGGCATTTGCGGCAGGCTGCGGCAAAAGGACGACTCCTACGGCTTCACCTTCGCCCACCCCGACCTTTTCCCCTACACCTACTGCAGCCGGCACTCCCACACCTACAGAGCGCCCGCAGCCTGTGACAGATAACCACGAGAAGGCTCAGGATGCCGTTAAGAATATGGTGATAGGCTGGAACCTCGGCAACTATTTTGATGCGACGGGCGTGAAGGCTTTCAACAGGAAACCTTCGGACTATGTTACATCATGGGGGAATCCCGTTGTTGACGAAAAAATATACATAAAGCTTAAGGAAAAGGGCTTTAAGGCCGTAAGGATTCCTATCACATGGAACTACCATTTTGATATCGCCACAACAGATCTCAACGAAGACTGGATGGCAGAGATAAAGAAAAATGTGGACTGGGCTCTTAAGAACGACCTTTACGTGATCATAAACATCCATCACGATACAGGTGCAGACGGCTGGATCCGTGCTTCCGTAAGCAATTTTGAAAAATGTGAGAAACGCTATGCCGCGATCTGGCGCGGTATTGCAGAGTATTTTAAGGATTATCCCGACAAGCTCCTTTTTGAGGGCTTCAACGAGATGCTTGACGAAAAGAGCGACTGGAACAACGCCACGGATGATGCAGGAAAGGCTATAAACCTTTACAACCAGCTCTTTGTGGATACAGTCCGTGCAACAGGCGGCAACAACACCGGAAGAAACCTTATCTGCAACACATATGCCGCTGCTCACGGACAGGGCGTGCTTGACAAATTCAGTGTACCCGAGGATTCCGTGAAGGACCACCTCATCGGACAGGTACATTTTTATTCACCTTACGAATTCGTTTCGGATCAGGGAATTACCTGGACAACACCCATTTACGAGTATACTTCTTATGTTGAAAAGACGGTGGATGATACGATAAAACGCATCGGAACCGCTTTTAAGAAAAAAGGCATACCCTGCATTATCGGTGAATTCGCAACGGAAGACCACAAGAATACCGAAGCGCGTATAAAGTGGTATTCGCGCGTGGTGGCTGACGCAAAGCAGTACGGAATTGTCTGCTTTGTATGGGATAACGGCCATGGCTACAACATGGGACATCTTGACAGGACCGGGAACGCAGATGACTTCCCAGAGATCATAGAAGCCTGCGTGAATGCCGCCAAATAACGAAGAAAAGACACATGCAGGATAAAAAATATTTTGCATGTGTTTTTTTATTGTTTATATTACTATGGTAGGATATAATCAATAAGAGTCCGGGGCCGGATGAAACACGACAAAAACTTAGGCGTACGGCTAAAAATTTCGGAGGGTTTTTGTATGAACGTTGCTGAATATTTAAAACAGATAGATAATGTGATCGAAAAAGGTCCGTATAAAGATAGCTGGAGTTCACTCTCCGGCAGGAAAACGCCGGACTGGTATTACAAGGGCAAATTCGGGATATTTATCCACTGGGGGATTTATTCGGTACCGGCATACGGTAATGAGTGGTATTCCCGCAACATGTACCAGGACGATACCCGCGAATTCAAACATCACATCGAGACCTACGGCCCGCAGAAGGATTTCGGTTACAAGGATTTCATCCCGATGTTTAAGGCCGAAAACTTTGATGCACAAAGGTGGATTAAAACCTTTAAAGATGCGGGGGCAAGGTTTGTCGTTCCGGTCATGGAGCATCATGACGGTTTTGCCATGTACGACACGGAGTTTAACCGCTGGAACGCCGCAAAGATGGGCCCGTGCAGGAATGTCGGCGGGGAGCTTAAGGCGGAATGCGAGAAGCAGGGGCTTAAATTCTGCGCTTCCACGCACAGGGCAGAGCATTATTTCTTTATGAACATGGGAAGGACCTTCGAGAGCGACATCGACCCGAAGTATGAGTGGTTCGATTTCTATGCGCCCGCCCATTATGAGGAGAAGTTCGGAAAGTGCATGACCGCTACCTGCGACAATGTCAACGAGGTCGGACCGACGACCGAATGGTGCGAGGACTGGCTTGTACGCACATGCGAGCTGATAGACAGGTACCGCCCGTCCATCCTGTATTTTGACTGGTGGATACAGAATAAGGCATTTAAGCCCTATCTTAAAAAGCTTGCGGCATATTATTATAACCGGGCAAATGAATGGGGAATGGATGTTACCATAGACTACAAGCACAACGCCTTTGCGCCCGGGACCGCGACTTTTGATGTTGAACGCGGTGCGCTTGGCGATATTTCCGCCGTTCCGTGGCAGACGGATACGGCTATCGGCAGATATTCATGGGGGTATACGACAAATAACTCCTTCAAGTCCTCTTATGAATGCCTGACAACGCTTATAGATGTTGTCTCAAAGAACGGCATGCTACTCCTTAACATCGGGCCAAAGCCCGACGGTACCTTTACCGAAGAGGAAACAAAGGTGCTTTCCGACATAGGGAAATGGCTTCGCGTAAACGGCGAAGGCATCTACGACACGGTTCCCTACAAGTTCTTTAAAGAAGGGGAACATCAGGCGAAGTCCGGAATGTTCGCTGAAGGCGAGATCCCGTATGATGAGAAGGATTTCCGGTTTACCTACAGAGACGGAATTCTTTATGCGTTCCAGATGAAGCCTTCAAAAGAGGTGAAGATCACTTCGCTTCACAATAACGGGTGCGGAACCTTTGTGGAGAAGGTCGAGGCACTTGGCGAAAATCCTGTGGTTTCTTTTGCAAACGGAGACGACGGGCTTTCGATCACGCTTGAAAAGGAACCGGCTGACATTATGCCGGTATGCTTTAAGATAACACTTGCGTAAACCGCCGCCTTCAATGGAAAAGGTTTGCGCCGGAGGACGGATGAATCCCGGTTACAGAAGACACAAGTTCATATATACTGTCATTAAGCCGCTTGTTACGCTGTTCCTGAAGCTGCGTTTCGGCTTCAGGCGCGGAAAGATGAGGCAGGAAAAAGGCCCGTTTATCCTGGTCTGCAATCATGTCACGAATTTTGACATGCTGTTTCTTGCCTGCACTTTCAGGGAATATCTTTATTTTGTGGCAAGCGAACACACCTTCAGGGCCGGTTTTGCGTCGAAGCTGCTCCGGTGGGTGTTTGACCCGATAGGGCGCACAAAGGCTTCTGTCGCCGGAAGCACGGTGATGGAGATGAAAAAACGCCTTAAGGCCGGGCACAGCATCTGCATCTTTGCGGAAGGTGTAAGGACAGCATCGGGGCTGACACAGCCGGTGATGCCTGCCACTGCAAGAGTGCTGCAGATGTTTGGGGTACCGATAATAACATATAAGCTGCACGGCGGGTATTTCTCGCATCCACGCTGGGGTTACACGATCCGGCGCGGATATATGGAAGGCGAGCTTGTAAACATCTACACACCCGAAATGCAGAAGAGCATGAAGACAGACGAGCTCAATGATGCCATTAACCGCGATCTTTACGAGGATGCGTATGAATGGAACAAAGACCGCCATATAGCATACAAGGGAAAACGGCTTGCGGAAGGCATCGAATTTGAGCTTGTGGCCTGCCCCAAATGCGGAAAGCTTAACTGCATCAGGTCAAAAAAAGACAGGTTCCGGTGCGACTGCGGGCTGAATGGCCGGTATGACCTTTACGGCGGGATTTCCGGAGAAGGCTTTGATTTTACGACAATAAAGGATTGGGATGTGTGGGAGCGCGGGTATATCGCAGCACTTCCGGACTATGATGATGATCATGTGCTTGCGAGCGATCCCGACCAGACTTTACGCGAAGTGAAGTCCGACCATACGACGGTGCCCGTTGCGGCCGGGACGCTTTCGATAACGCCGAAGGAGCTTCGGATAGGAGAGTTTACGGTTGCTCTTTCGGATATTTCGATGTATGATATCATTCTTCAGGGGTATCTGCTGTTTTCGACAAAGGACGGCAGACACTTTGAGATACATGACAGAAAGCACAAGTTTGCAGGTTTTCTGTACCAGATGCTGATAAAACGTTATAAACCAACGGAGGAAAAAACAAATGTCAAGCGGCAACAGCTTCAGTGACAGCAATGTGTGGTCGGCGGTACTTCTTGCTGCCGTCATCCTCGGAAGCCTGATCATCGCAAACATCATCAAAAGGAACGTGAAATTCCTTAAGGCATCGCTTGTTCCCGTTTCGGTCCTCGGAGGTATCATCCTCCTTGCCGTATCAATGACCGTCAAGGCCCTGACGGGAGAGTACCTGTTCAATCTTGAGATGTTCAGTGCCGGGAGCAGCAGGACAGGCATCGAGACACTTGAAATAGTGACGTATCACTGCCTCGCGATAGGCTTCATCGCAATGACGCTGAGAAAGTCAGGCAGCAGCGGAAAAGCGCGTACAAGGGATGTTATAAACACGGGTGTTACCACTGTTTCGACCTATCTTGTTCAGGCTGCAGCAGGGCTTACGGTCACTGTGATCGCAGCGCGGTTCGTGCCAAAGCTCATCAAGGCTTCAGGACTTCTGCTGGCTTTCGGTTACGGACAGGGCACGGGACAGGCACTTAACTACGGTTCGATATATGAAGGCTACGGTTTTGAAGGCGGAAAGAGTTTCGGACTCGCAGTTGCGGCAATGGGATTTCTTAGCGCGAGCATTGTCGGCATCTTTTACCTGAACCATAAGCGAAGGAAAGGCGAGCTTACGGTACGCAAGGAGATCAACGAGCTCAATCGTGAGAAGGTCGAGGATGACGGCGAGATCCCTATGATCGAGTCCATCGACAAGATCACAATGGAGATCGCGCTTGTTGCCATCTGCTATGCAGGCGCCTACGGTCTGATGTTCCTGCTTGGAAATGTGGCGGGAGATATGAAATCAACCATTTACGGCTTTAACTTCCTGTTTGGCGCGTTGATGGGCGTTATCCTTAAGCTGTTCATCAACTTCCTTCGCAAGCACAAGATCATGAAGAGGGACTACATCAACAATTTCCTGTTGAACAGGATATCGGGCCTGGCCTTCGACATCATGATAGTTGCCGGGATAGGTGCTATCCAGATAGATCTTATCACGGATTACTGGTTTGTCCTTGCGATCATTTGTGTACTTGGCGCCGTGCTTACTTTCATTTATATAAAGTTTGTATGCGACAGGCTGTTCAAGGGGTACGCAAACGAACAGTTCCTTGCGATGTTCGGCATGCTTACCGGAACCGCGAGCACAGGTATTATCCTGCTCCGCGAGGTGGATCCGGAATTTGAGACACCGGCCTCGGAAAATCTTGTTTACCAGAACTTTCCCGCCATTGTTTTCGGTTTTCCTATAATGCTCCTCGCATCCTATGCACCCCGGTCGGATACCGCGGCTTACATATGCCTTGGTGCGGTTGTCGCGGCATTTGCGGTACTGAACATTTTCCTGTTCAGGAGCAGGCTGTTTAAGAAAAAGAAATAAGTAAAGAACATTTTCAAACGGGATCTCTTTCGGTAGGAAGGAGACCCCGCTTTTTTACAAAAGTCACTTAATCGTTTCAGATAAAACAGGCATTTTTTAGCTTAAAACAGCCGTTTTTAAGTGGATTTCCAAAAATAGATAGTAAAAATGTACAAAAAAAATAAAAAAAACAGTTGAAAAAGAGTACAAAGTGTAGTATATTAAGTTTACGAAAACGATTTCGCTGTTTCCGGCGGGTATCAGGGAGGATTAAAAAAATGGCTAAACGTGCCAAAGATGTGGTCTTTTCGGATGGGAAAGTCACAATACGCGCCAAAAAAGAAGGGGTGCTTGAAAATATCAAAAAACATCCGGCGTATGTAGTTTTCGCGCTTCCGGCTTTCTTAATCCTTTTCTTTATAATGTATGTGCCGATGGGCGGCATAATAATGGCATTCCAGGATTTCAAACCTATGAAAGGCTTCTTCAAGAGCGATTTTGTAGGATTTGATAATTTCAAGTTCCTGTTTGCGAGCAAGTCGGTATTCTTCAGAATGACGAAGAACACACTTATATATTATGTGATATTCACAGGCCTCGGAACTTTCCTGAATGTTGTTCTGGCCATCGCACTCGACCAGTTCGTGTTCAAAAAGACGGCGAGAGTAATGCAGACAATGATGATCATCCCGATCTTCATTTCATATGCTGCGGTACAGTTCATCGTTTACGCGTTCATCGCTTCCGATAACGGTCTTATCAACAGGGTCCTCGGAACCAACATAGCTTTTTACTCCGATGCTAATTACTGGCCGGCGATACTGACGGTCGTAAAGATATGGAACTCTGTCGGATACGGGTCGGTCTTGTATATGTCGGTACTTGCGGGTGTTGACACCGCACTTTACGAAGCAGCCCAGATCGACGGCGCGAACAAATGGCAGCAGATATGGCATATCACTTTGCCTTCACTTGTTCCAATGATCACGGTAATGCTCCTTCTTTCAGTCGGAAGCGTTATGAGATCGGATACGGGCCTTTTCTTTCAGGTTACAAGAGACAGCGGCGCTTTGTATGAGCGGACTCAGGTTATCGATTCTTACGTACTTAATGCCATCCTGAAAAGCCCTGAATACGGTTTCACGGCCGCGGCAAGTTTGTTCCAGTCGACTGTAGGTCTGCTGATGATGCTGTTGGCGAACGGCGCCGTGCGAAAATTCTCACCGGAAAATTCGCTGTTCTAAGGGGGTAAGGGAAAATGGCCAAAACGAAAAAAAGTGCTGCCGTTGAACCCGGCAAAAAGACTTTCGGACAATATGTATTAGGATTTTTCCTGCTGCTGTACACACTGTTTTGTGCGCTTCCGGTATTACTTGTATTTATCGTAGCGTTCACCAAAGAAGAATCTGTTACCAAAAACGGATTCAGCTTCTTCCCTGAAGAGTGGTCGATGGACGGCATGAATTCCGTTCTCAAGTACGGAACACAGCTTGCGACGTCTTACGGCATAACGATCCTTGTCGTTGTTGTGGGAACCGTACTCGGACTCCTTGTTATGAGCATGTACGCATATGCTATAAGCCGTCCGAATTTCAGGCTCAGGAAATTCCTTTCGATCTACCTTCTGATCCCGATGCTCTTTAACGGCGGTCAGCTTGCGGGTTATATAGTGTTTACCGGTTACTACCACCTGAAGAACTCGCTGCTTCTCCTGATCCTGCCCCTTGCCGTTACAACGATGAACGTTATCATCCTGAGAACATACATTGTAAACAGCATTCCGGCAGAGCTTATGGAAGCAGCCAAGATAGACGGCGCCAACGAGTACCTCACATTCTTCGGGATATGCCTTCCGCTTATGAAACCGTCGCTTGCGGCAGTAGGTTTCATGATGGCAACGGCATACTGGAACGACTGGCAGAATGCGGTCCTCTACATAGACAAGAACTCGAGGAAACCGTTACAGCTTTTGCTTTATAACATTCAGAAAAACATCGACTTCCTGCTCAACAACAATAACGTGCCTCAGGCGGTACGAGATGCGATGGGCGGCTCGATCCCGAAGTACTCGGCAACGATGGCAACGGTTATCGTGGTAATCGGGCCTATCATGGTTGCATATCCTTTCTTCCAGAAGTACTTCGTAAAAGGCCTTACGGTCGGCTCCGTAAAAGGCTGACAATGCGGGTTTGTACCTGCGGTGATACAGATATTTGAAGGCAGAGCCTTTGAGTATAAAACAAAATTTTTTAGGAGGATTTTATGAAAAAAAGAGTTTTAGCATTACTGCTCGTTGTGGCTATGGTAGCCGGAATTTTCAGCGGATGCGGTAAAAAGGGTCCCGTAAAGATCAACATCTTAAGAGACCAGTTCAACCTTGCTGGCGGCGTTGATGAAGCACAGCTCAAGAAGGTACAGGACGCTATCAATGAGTACATCAAGGATAAGATTGGTGTAGAAGTTTCCATCAAGGAAGTTAGCTCCGGTGAATATGCCGAGAAGGCCGGCAATGCAGTAGTAAACAAGGAAGTTAACCTTCTTTGGACAGCTGCTTGGCAGGAAGGCAAGATCCAGACAGGCGCACTCGTTCAGAACGACCTCGTATATGATATTTCCGATCTTCTTAAGGATACCGCTCTTTACAGGTCAATGGACTTAAGCCAGTGGGAAGCTACCAAGTACAACGGCAAGAACTACTTTGTTCCCGTTTACAAGGACAACGTAGAAGGCTATGACCTTATGTACCGTAAGGAACTTGTTGACAAGTACAACTTTGATGTAACAAAGGTTACAAAGCTTGCAGATCTTGAAACATTCCTTGCTGCATGCAAGAACGACGGTCTCAAGTACCCCATGCTTCTTCAGAAGGGAGCTATGTTCTGGAGATTCTATATTGACAGCTTTGATTTCTTCACAGGTGAAGCTGAATCCAACTTCGTAGCAGTTGACCGTGCTACAAACAAAGTTGTTTTAACACTTGACACTCCTCAGTACAAAGAGTACTGCGACCTCATTGCAAAGTGGAGAACAGCAGGCTATGTACATGAAGACGAGTACACAAAGGTTGTTACCGATACTACTACTCAGGAAAAGACATGGGGCGTATCATGGTGGACAGATACTCCCAACAATGCAGAAGCAAACTCCAGATATAATCAGGAAGTTGTTATCAATCCTATTACCAACAGATGGGCACACTCCACATCCGCTCTTGGTTCATGCTACTGCGTAACCGCTAACTGCAGCAAAGAGCAGGCTAAGGCTTGCATCGATTTCCTTGGTCTCCTTTACACCGATAAGACTCTTGCAGATCTCTTCACATACGGTATCAAGGGTGAAGATTATGATCTTAACGCTGACGGCCAGGTAGAGAAGAAGGGCGAGAAGTACAACCACTCCATGTGGGAGTCAGTTTCCGCTACTATCATCACTCCTGAAAAAGGTTCACCCGCTAACTTCGCAGATGCTTACAGACAGTTCAACGGCAGTGCTAAGACATCTTCAGCTGCAGGTTTCAGATTCAATTCTTCACCTGTTGCCGCTGAGTACGCAGCATGCAAGGCTCTCTTTGCAGAGTACGGCTTCATTCTTGAGACCGGTGGTGTTGCAGAAGCAGAAGTTGCCACAAAGATCGCTGATTACAAGAAGGCACTTGAAGGCGCAGGCCTTAACAAGGTTATCGAAGAGTTCAGCAAGCAGTATGAAGCTTGGAAGAAATAATCGATAAAGATCTTTATCAGAGTTAAAAATACCGGGGCTTAGGCTCCGGTATTTTTCTGTTGCTTTATCCCATGTGAAAATGTAGAATGAAAAGCAGAAAATGATGAGGACAGGAGGGCACCATGCAGAACTTTAAGCTTTACACGCCTACAGAGATGATCTTTGGCAGGGATGTTGAAAACGAAACAGGAAACACTGCGTCAAAGTACGGGAAAAAGGCGCTTATCGTGTTTGGAAAGGGGAGCGTTGTAAAAAGCGGCCTTCTTTCACGCGTTGAAAGGTCGCTTGAGGCTTCCGGCGTGGAATACAGGGAGTTTGGCGGCGCAAAGCCAAATCCTACTCTTGCACACGCAGAGGAGGGTGTAAAAGAGGCCATTGCGTTCGGCGCGGACATGATCATCGGAGTCGGAGGCGGAAGTGCCATTGATACGGCAAAAGCCATTGCACACGGCACAGCGAACCCTGAGGTGCCGCTCTGGGACCTTTGGACGAAGAAGGTTCCGCTGAAACGATCCATGCCGGTGGGCGCTGTCCTGACTATTCCCGCAGCCGGAAGCGAAATGAGCGACTCCGCGGTGCTTACAAACGAAACTCTTGGCAAGAAAGCCGGCATAAATACGGACTTTAACAGATGCAGGTTTGCAATCTGCAACCCCGCTCTCGGCGCAACGCTTCCAAAAGAACAGCTTGCGGCGGGCGTTACGGATATCATGATGCATACCATGGAGCGCTATTTTATCCCGGATTCAAAGTGCGACCTTACGGATGAGATCGCGGAGGGATTGCTTAGGACCGTGATAGCAAACGGACAAAAGGTGGTCGCCGACCCTTCGGATTATGATGCGATGTGTGAGATTTTCTGGGCTTCGAGCCTTTCACACAACAATCTTACGGAATGCGGGAGAGGCAAGGATTTTTCCGTGCATAAGCTCGGTCATGCCCTTTCCGCAAAATATGACCTTACTCACGGAGTTTCTCTTTCCGTTGTATGGGGAGCATGGGCTTTGGCCCTTTATAAAGATGCGCTTCCGCGCTTTGCAAGGTTTGCAAGGAAAGTGTGGGGAGTATGCGAAGAGCGGGATGAAAAAGCCGCAGAGGAAGGGATTGCCGAGACCGTCGGTTTTTTCAAGAGTATCGGCATGCCGGTAAGCATCGGCGAGCTTTCGCTTTCCCCTGCGCCTGCGGATACAGTGCTTAAGGAGCTTGCGCTTGACGCAACGATGCAGGATACGGTAAAGCTTTCAAGGATAAGACCGCTCGATGCCGCAGCGGTTACGGAAATATACAAGGCTGCGCTGTAAAGCGGAACGTGGGTGAAGACAGGATATGATCAGATTTCTTGCAGAAAACATCGGGACAGTAATAGTGGCTGCGCTGCTTTTGACCGTTGTGTTTTTTGCGGTCAGAAGCATCATTGTTTCGCGCAAAAAAGGCAAATGCAGCTGCGGATGCGATTGCGGAAGCTGTGCCATGAGCGGCTCCTGTCACGAAATACAGCAAAAGGACGATCAAGGAAAACAGCGGCCGGATCAAGCCTGAACGAAAAAAAGCCCTGTGAAGAGCAGATAACGCTCTCACAGGGCATATTTTTTGTTCGGACCGGGCTAAGCTGACTGCCCGATCTTCAGGTCTATTAATAGACTATTCCATGATACTTATCACACCCGAGAGGATGTAGCGGAACAGCGGGTAGGATGTGGTCTCGTTTTCTACATAGCCTTCGGTCAGGTCTATGGTGTCCGCGGTATTTTTAGGGTTTACACCCGTATAGCTGCCTTTGAACACGAAGTCATTGTTCTTGCGTTTGAACTGTGCTATTGCTTCCTTTATTGCTTCCTGTGTACCGGGGGCTGCAACCTGCATGTTCAGGTCTTCCATTGCCACCCAGCCTTCCTCGAAACCTGCCGAAACATCGTTTCCGTGAACATGTCCGCCCACTGTTTTTTCAATGCGCTTTTCGGACAAAGTGGCTTCTACCGCAGCCAATATGTAAGGTTCCCAGTTGATCCTTGAAGTTACGATGGAGGTTGTGGGAGCAACCTCGGACATGCTCTGGTTATATCCCACGAAATAAACGGGCTTCGACTTCGGGGATTCCTCACATGCTACCGCCGGGCCGATCGTGTCGGTGTGCTGGGAGATTATCACGCAGCCGTCGTCAATAAGGCGCTGCGCGGCTGATTTTTCCTGTGCATAGCTGCTCCAGGTCTTGGTGTAGCAGACTCTCATCACAGCTGTCGGCACGACGGAGCGGATTCCGAGGATAAAGGCTGTGTAGCCCGAGATCACTTCGGATGTGGAAAAAGCGGCAACAAAGCCTACTTTGGCCTGATCTTCCGTGATGACGCCTTCGCTTATAAGCTGTTTTATCTTCATGCCGGCAGCTATACCGCTGACATAGCGGCCCTGATAAGCCTCTCCCTTAAAGGTGTGGTAATTGTCGGGGACAGTGGCGCCGGTCATGTCCATGTACGAGGTCTGGCAAAATTCTATGTCCGGGTATTTCATGGCAAGCTTTACAACAAGGCTGCTGTACCCGTTGAGGAAGATGATGTCGCAGCCCTTCTCGGCCAGCTCACTTACGGGTTCGGCCATTTCCTCGTCAAGGACGTTGCTGCATGTCAGTATATCCACTCGCTTGCCGTATTTCTTTTCGATGGCATCCTTTGCGAGCGAAAAATTGTAGGTATATGGCGTGCTTTCGTCATTATCGTAAATGAAACCGACCGTGATATGATCCTTTCCCCCGGTAAGGTCAAGAAGATGGAAGACCGTGATCAGGGCGCCAAGGATCGCCAGACATGTAAGGACAGTTGTTATATATACGCGTTTCATACCGTACCTCCTTTGTTGTCTGCTGACGGAGCGGGTTTTTCCGCTTTTTCTACGGCATCTTCACAGGGCTTTGCACCTTCGCTTTCTGAAGCTTCGGGCTTTGCAGCTTCGCCTTTTGAAGCTTCGGGCTTGGGATCACCGTCTTTTGCATCCTGCATCTGTGCTGCCTGGATCTTCTTGTCTTCCTCCACGCGGCGGCTGAGTTCCTCTTCCTGTTCGGCCTGGGCGATCTCCGCACGCTTCTGAGCATAGAGTTCATCAAGATTGATGATACCTTTGTCTATAAGGCGGAAGAAGGCGTCAAGGGCATCGGGATCGAACTGCGTGCCGCGCCCGCGCTTCATTTCGTTTATAACATAGTCCGTATCCATGTGATTACGGTAAACACGGTTTGAGGTCATTGCATCGAACGCGTCCGCTACGCTGATGATCCTGCCGATAAGCGGGATCTCCTCGCCTTTTAAGCCGTCAGGGTAGCCTCGCCCGTCGTAACGCTCATGATGGTACCTGGTACCTTCCTCAACATGCTCAACCAGTGTGAAATCCTTAAGGATCTCGGCGCCTCTTGTAACATGTGATTTCATCTGGACATATTCTTCATCCGAAAGACGTCCGACCTTGTTCAGAACACTGTCGGGAACGCCGATCTTGCCGATATCATGCAGCTGCGCGGCTTTCTTTAAGTTGGCGATCTCTTTGTTGCGGTTCCACCATTTGAAACAGCGCATCTCTTCCGCGATAAGTGCCGAATATTCCGCAACACGCACGGAATGCTGGTGGGTGCGGACGTCCTTGGCATCGACTGCCTTTGCGATGGCCATTACGGTCTGATTGGCCATATTCAACTTGATCTGCTGACGGTTGATCTGTCTTTGGACTATAAACCATGTAAACCATATGATGATCATGGAGAGGATCATAAACAGGTAGAACGAAAAGCCCGGCTGCTCGTAAAACTCACCTACTTTGATAAGCGAGAATTTGCGTTCCTCAAGCACCCTCTCACCCGAGCTGTCGAAGATCGCAAGGCGGAAGGTGTAGGTTCCTGCGGGAAGATTTACGTATATGATGTTGTTCAGATTGCTCTGCGGAAGTATCGTCCACTGGGAGTCGAAATCTTCAAGACGATATCCGACATTGGGCTCCTGAATGGTGTAATTCAGTATCTCGGGGCTAAGCTCCACACGGCTAACTCCCTGCCCTATAGTGATGGCGCCGGCTCTTGCGGGCGGCTGGAGAACACCGTCAAGACGGACAGATGCGATCTGCATGCGGTAGGAACGGACATCGCTGTTATATTTATCAACATCGATGATGTAAGCACCCGTATCACAGGGGATAAACAGTTCGCCGTTTCCATTGTAATAGTTCCAGGAGTTTGCCGTAAGCGAGGTACCAAGGCCCCTGCGAGCATCAAGGAGTTCCCAGGCTATCTCTCCTCCGGTGGAAACAAGCTCGTCGCGTTCCACAACGTAGATGCCGGCGCTTGACATAACAAAGAGCGTGTCCGCATCCTTTACCCAGATATCGTAGTTGTTGAAATACGGGAATTTGTCGAGAACACGGATGGCACCTGAAGGTTCAAGATAACAGAGGCTGTTGCTCGTGACGATGAAGACACCCTCGGATTTCGGATCCTTCACCATTCTTAAGATAACACCGCTGCTAAGGCCGTCTTCGCGGGTAAGCATCTTTTCGACTTTGCCGTTTTTAATGATCGCTATACCGTCGCCGTCGGTTCCTGCAAGGATCGTTCCGTCGCTCTGTTCGATCAGGGTCAGTATCATAGAGTTGATGAGACCGTCCTCGTAACGTATAGTTTTTGTTATTGTATGATTGCTGATAAAACTTATTCCGGTGTCTCCGGCCGCAAGGATAGAGCCGTCTTTTAAGCCTGTGACAACCCTCGCCCGGCTTCCGAAGCTTCCGTTGTCTGAATTGTATGACCAGCTCCGGCCCGAAGGAGAGTATTCCATCAGGCCGCTTCCGTAGGTGCAGACCCAGAGGTGATCTGTTTCATCAACATACATGCACCTTATACGCTTGCCCTTAAGCTCTTTTGTAAGGTCGTTCTCTATCTGCTCCCTGCAGGCTTTGTCAACCACGTCGAGCCCTTTGTCGGTGCCTATGTAATAGCAGTCCTGCCATGAAACGATGGCATTAACAACAAGCCTTTCCATGCCGATGGAACCGTAAACGTCCTTGAACGGCGACTTTGCGAGCCTTAACAGCCCGAGCCTTGAAGATGTGAACCAGAGGTTGCCCTGGTAGTCGTAGAGCATATTGTCGATGGAGTTGTTGAATTCATTGGTGTTCAGCCAGTGATAGCCGGCCTTGTCTATATACGCGATACCGCTGTCGGTGGAAACAAAGAGTGTTCCGTCGCTTAAATAATTAAGGTTATTGATACTTGAAACACCCTCACATTCAATGACGCCAAGGTATGTAAAGGTCCTTGCGGAAACTTCGTATTTGTAGATGTGATTTGTTGATGAGCCGACCATGAGTGTTCCGTCCGGGGCGAAGGCGCAGCAGTTGAACAGCTCATCCTCACCGGGGAGCGTGATCGAAGTCTGAACTTTTCCGCCGTTTAAGAGAACAAGGCGTCCGCCTGAGGCAATGGTAGCGACATTTCCTTTTTCATCAGCGGTAATGCTGTCTGCGTAGTACACATCATCAAGCGTATTTGTGGCCTTTAAGCCGTTATTCATTACAACCACCTGCATGCTGCCTGTGGTGCCGATGTAGTAGTAGCCGTCGGAAGCACGGATGATACAACGGACGGAGTTTGAAGGCAGGCCGCTTTCCTGGTCGAGCACATTTACGACCTGCTCGCGGATCACGATGGAAAGGCCGTTATCGTTGGTGCCTATCCACATACGGCCTTCTTCATCAACATAAAGACAGTTAACGTTCTTAACGGATTTGTAGGTATCGACCCAGCGGAATTCGCGGCCGTTGTAACGATAGAGCCCCGCGTAGGTACCTATCCAGAGAACACCGTCGTTTGTCTGGGCTATGTCGTTGGCTTCGCCGCAGGGGAGACCGTTGTTGCTGCTGTAAACGCTCTGTACATAATCGTTATAATCGGGAGATTCGGGATCAGACGCTGTATCGGCCTTCGCAGGTGTAAGAAACGGAAACGCAAGGCCTGCTGCAAGGAAAAGTACCGCAACCGTGGCTGCATTCTTCTTTTGCTCGGCTTTTTCAATGTTCCGGTTGGCGCCAAGCCGTTTGAGAAGGATCACAAGGTAAACGGCCGCAACTGTAAGAAGCTTGTCAGCAAATTCAAGCGCCAGCTGTCCCAGAAAACTGCAGAGAAGCGGAGGAAAATCCTTGCCGCGAAGAAATGTTACGATGCTGTTCCCCCACTTGTTGCCGGTTAAACCTTTGTCGAGAAGAAGGTTTACGGGCAGGGATACAAGCAATGCCGTGACCATGGCAAGAGTGGCAGTCTTCATGAAACCGTAGAACTGGTCGAACCACTTTCTGCGGGCCGCAATGCCGAGGATCACACCGAGGGCAATGCTGGTGACGGAATATGCCGCAGACAGGTTGTTGATCACGCAGTATGCAAGGTTACCCGTCACACCCACGACAGCTCCGCATATCGGACCGGCATAAAAGGCGCAGAGCGCGGTGCCGAAAGAATCAAGCCAAAGAGGCAGCTCCAGCCAGACAGAAAAAAGCTTCCCGCCCACATTAAGACAAACACAACTTGCGACAAACAGAACGATTTGCCAGATCTTCCATTTCTTCATCTGTTTCCATCTCCTAAGGTGATCTTGAAAACCATAAAAAAACAAAAAACTATATTGCCGTAATCGATTTAATCAAACTTTATTATATCACAGAACAATATCACATAACACAATTATTTTGTATTATTCTTTGTTTTTTACGATAAATATGCAGTTGAGCGGGATAAGCGGATATGGTAGAATCGTAGCAGGGTATTGAGACGGTCCGGGCAGCGGTGTATTGAATCCTACATAAGACCGGACCCTAAAAAAGGAGGTAAACATGAATATCGGCATCCTTGGAGCGGGCTCTATAGCGGGCTCGGTATCACGCACCCTTGAACAGATGAAGGAAGTCACGTGCTATGCGGTAGCTTCACGCGATATCTCAAAGGCATCACGGTTTGCAGCGGAGCACGGTTTTAAGAAGGCTTACGGAAGCTATGAGGAAATGCTTAAAGACAGCGAGGTTGAGCTTGTTTACATCGCGACGCCGCACTCGCATCATTTTGAACATATGAAGATGTGCATAGAGCATGGGAAGCCGGCGCTGTGTGAGAAGGCCTTCTGCGAAAACGCGGAACAGGGCAGGGAGATCATGCGGCTTGCAAAAGAGAAGAAAGTGTATGTGTCAGAAGCCATCTGGCCAAGATACATGCCCTCAAGAGCGCTGATAAACGAAGCTCTTGCAAGCGGGATCATAGGCGAAGTCCACACCCTTACCGCAAATCTTTCATACCCGATATCGCATGTTGAGAGGATCCTCAGGCCGGAGCTTGCTGGCGGAGCCCTGCTTGACATAGGTGTTTACGGGATCGATTTCATGCTGATGCATTTTGGCGACGCCATCGAAAGAGTCGAGTCGTCCGCAAGGTTTACGGATACAGGCGTTGACAGTGATGAATCCATAACGGTATTTTATAAAGACGGCCGTATGGCGGTGCTTACGCACAGCATCTATCCTAGGTCTGACAGGAAGGGCATATTCCACGGCGAAAAAGGTTATATGGTGGTCGAAAATATCAACAATCCTTCAGGGATCGATATTTTTGATACCAATGACAGGCCGGTACAGCATATTGACATTCCAAAGCAGATAAGCGGGTATGAATACGAATTCCTCGAGAGCATCGAGTGCATTGAAAAAGGGCATACGGAGAGCAGGTCTATGCCGCTTTGCGAATCCGTGAAAATGCTTGAGCTGATGGACCGGGTGCGCAGGTGCTGGAAAAAAGTTTGAAAAAAGTGTGAAAAAAAATAAAAAAAGTGCTTGACAGGTTAGCATACTCTAACTATAATATGCTTTGGTTAGAGGAAGCTAACCTTTGCAATATGAGCGCAGCACTGCGATATGTGCGTGTTTATGGCTTAGGCTTTTATTTTTTTGATCGAGCAGTTAGCTTAAACTAATCAAATAAACGGCGGGAGGAGAGATATGATGCCTTTGATATATGCAGAAGCCGGAACACCTCAGATCATAAGGAAGATAGGCGGAAATCCCGAGATGAAAAAACACCTGGAGGATCTGGGTTTTAACGTCGGCGCCGAAGTCAGCGTTATCAATTCGCTCGGAGAAAACCTTATAGTAAAGGTCAAGGAAAGCCGGGTGGCAGTCAGCGACGAGCTGGCAAAAAAGATCATGGTATAAAAACAGAGGCTAAAGGCTTTTGTTTTTGGCGCACCGGACAAACGGTGCGCGGAAAGGGGAAAGATGAAAACGTTAAGAAACACGAAGATCGGAGAGACCGTAAAGGTAGTGAAGATCCACGGTGAAGGCGCTGTAAAGCGCAGGATCATGGATATGGGGATCACGAAGCATACGGACATATATGTCCGCAAAGTGGCGCCTCTCGGCGATCCCATCGAAGTAACGGTCAGAAACTACGAGCTTTCACTGCGCAAAGCAGATGCCGAAATGATCGAAGTTGAATGACCTGTTTTTTTGGAACGGCGGTTAGCAACTACTAACCATACTTTACGGAATCAATCGAAAGAAGAGAAGAGGAAAATACAAAATGAGTATTCGAATAGCACTCGCAGGTAACCCGAACAGCGGTAAAACAACACTGTTCAACTCACTCACCGGCTCAAACCAGTTCGTAGGAAACTGGCCAGGTGTAACAGTCGAGAAAAAAGAAGGAAAACTTAAGAAACATGATGATGTGATAATTACCGACCTTCCCGGTATATATTCGCTTTCCCCGTACACCCTCGAGGAAGTTGTGGCAAGAAATTATCTCATCGGAGAACGCCCTGACGCCATCCTCAATATCATAGACGGAACAAACCTTGAAAGAAACCTTTACCTTACAACACAGCTCACAGAGCTTGGCATACCGGTAGTTGTGGCCGTCAACATGATAGATATCGTGAAGAAAAACGGCGACCAGATAAAGCTCGAGGAGCTTTCAAGGCAGCTTGGCTGCAAGGTTGTTGCTCTTTCCGCTCTTAAGGGCGACGGCGTGATGGAGGCTGCGGAAGAAGCCATTAAGGCTGCTAAGCACACAAAGACCGTACCGCTCCATACCTTCTCCGGACCTGTTGAGCATGCGATAGCGCATATAGAGGAAGCTGTGGTGCACAGCCTTCCCGAGGAGCAGCAGAGATGGTACGCCATCAAGATCTTTGAACGCGACGACAAAGTGCTCGAGCAGATGAAGATACCGGCTGAAACCTTAGAGCATATCGAAAACGACATAAAGGCTGCCGAGAAAGAGCTTGATGATGATGCGGAAAGCATTATCACCAACGAGAGATATGTTTATATCGCGGAAGTGATCAAAGCCTGCTACAAGAAAAAGAGCGCCGGAAAGCTCACAACTTCCGACAAAATAGATAAGATAGTTACAAACAGATGGCTTGGTCTTCCCATTTTTGCGCTGATAATGTTTGTTGTTTACTGGATCGCGATGGTGGGTGTCGGAGCTCCCGCTACCGACTGGGCAAACGACGGACTTTTCGGAGACGGCTGGCATCTGTTCGGGATAGGCAGCAAAAAGGCCGAGGATGCCGCAGGAGAGTACAGCGACGCAATGAACGCGGCTCTGGCCTACATTGATATCGACACGGAAGACGAAGAGTTTGACGCGGACGCGACACTTGAGGAAATGAGAAAAGTGACCGGCCCCGCAACTTCGACCGTGGATGTTGAAGACGAAGAGACACTGGCAATAGATACGATGACCGTATATTTTGACAGTGTTCCCGAAAAAGCAGGCGATGACGTTATCGGAATGTCCTTCAAGGACGCCATTGCATATTTTGAGGAGAAGGGCTTTGAAGAACCCGATCCCGCCGCATTTGGTGTATGGGTACCCGGCGTACCGGTCCTTGTCGAGAATCTTCTTGATGCATGCCACGCTGCAGACTGGCTTAAGAGCCTTATCCTTGACGGTATTGTTGCCGGCGTTGGTGCGGTCCTTGGTTTCGTACCCCAGATGCTCGTACTGTTCCTGATGCTCGCATTCCTTGAGGCGTGCGGTTACATGGCACGTATCGCGTTCGTGCTCGACAGACTGTTCAGACGTTTCGGTCTTTCCGGAAAATCGTTTATCCCTATGCTCATCGGCTCGGGCTGCGGTATCCCCGGTATAATGGCTTCACGTACAATCGAAAACGAGCGTGACCGCAGGATGACCATTATCACAACGACGTTTATACCCTGTGGAGCAAAGCTCCCGTTCATCGGTATGGTCGCAGGCGCTATATTCGGCGGAAGCGCATGGCTTGCGACAGGTTCGTACTTCATCGGTATGGCAGCGATCATCATTTCCGGTGTAATGCTTAAGAAAACAAGGCTTTTCGCAGGCGATCCTGCTCCTTTCGTAATGGAGCTTCCCGCCTACCATATGCCGACACTCGGTAACGTGCTCCGCTCAATGTGGGAGCGCGGCTGGTCCTTCATCAAAAAGGCAGGAACGATCATTCTGCTCTCAACAATAGTTATCTGGTTCCTTTCCAACTTCGGATGGGTTGACGGTAGCTTCGGAATGATTGACGCGGAGGATGTTTCGTCGTCTATACTTGCAAAGGTCGGAAGCGCGATCGCATGGATATTCATCCCGCTCGGTTGGGGTAACTGGCAGGCAGCCGTTGCTTCCATCACCGGTCTTGTTGCAAAGGAAAACATCGTCGGCACCATGGGCGTTCTCTACGGCGGTGGAGAATTAAGCACCTATGCGGCAATAGCAGCTGTATTTACAAAGGTTACAGGTCTTTCGTTCCTGGTATTCAACCTTCTTTGCGCACCCTGCTTTGCAGCCATCGGCGCCATCAAGCGTGAGATGAACAATGCAAAGTGGACGTGGTTCGCAATCGGCTATCAGTGCGGATTCGCTTATATCATCGCGCTTATGATCAACCAGTTCGGAGGCGCATTCACAGGAAACCTTAACGTTGTCGGACTTATCTTTGCAGTGGCAGCGCTTGCAGGTATCGTATATATGCTCTTCTTTAAGAAATATAAAGAAGCAACCAAACTTACGCAAACAGTCAAACTTTGATGGATTTTGTATGCCGGTTAAAGGGGAGACGCCGTGGAAACGGCGTTTCCCCGGAAACCAAAACAGTACGAAAGGAGCTGTCATATGATCGGTTTTTTGGCGGAAAATGCAGGAACGATAGTAATATCAGCAATCCTGGTAGTTATCGTGGCCGCAGTGATCGTAAGCCTGTTCAGAGGAAAAAAGAAGGGAAAGTGCTCATGCGGATGCAACTGCGCAAGCTGCGGCATGAATTGCTCGTGCCACAGGAAATGAGCTGTTTTTTTTGCCATGCAGTTAGACGAGGCTAACTCGGTTTTTGAAGAAAGTACGCATTTGCCGGTTTTGGGGAGTAAAAACACTATGGAGAAAAGTATATCAACAGAAAATTATCTGAAAAACATACTGAACCTTCACAGAAGGAACGGGCATGTAAGGGCCGTGGACATAGCCACGGAGGTCGGCGTATCGAAACCGAGCGTCAGCGCGGCCGTTAAGAAGCTCAAGGAAAACAGGCTGATCTATATCGACGGCAACGGCTTCATATGTCTGACAAAAACGGGGAAGGCACTGGCGGAGAAGGTCAACAATAAACATACATTGATAAAAAGCTTGCTGATGCATATAGGGGTTGACGAAAAAACCGCTTCTGAAGAAGCGTGCCGTATCGAACATGATATAGGCGAAGAAACGTATGAAAGGCTGGAAGAATTGTATGAAAGAGGACTTTCTTGAGATCAGGGATCTTAAAAAGAGTTTTGGCACGGGAGAGGCCAGACAGGAAGTGCTGAGGGGCATGGATTTTACCGTAAAGAAAGGCGAGTTCTGTGTATTGCTCGGACCGTCGGGCTCCGGAAAATCCACACTTTTAAACATAATCGGCGGAATAGACACTCCCGATTCCGGTTTTGTCAGCATCAACGGCGACAAGCTGGAGGAAATGAATGAAAAACAGCTTACGCTGTACAGAAGGAAACACCTTGGATATGTGTTTCAGATGTATAACCTGATCCCGAACCTGAATGTGAAAGAAAATATCGAAGTCGGAGCATATCTGTCGGACAGACCGCTTGACGTGGAGGAAGTCCTGACAACGCTCGGACTTCAGGAACATAAATACAAATACCCCAACCAGCTGTCCGGAGGACAGCAGCAGAGAGTATCCATCGGAAGAGCCGTTGTAAAGAATCCCGATATCCTGATGTGTGATGAACCCACAGGTGCGCTGGATTACAAAACATCAAAGGAAATACTTGCGCTTATCGAGGACTGCAATAAAAAGTACGGCAATACCGTGATAATGGTCACTCACAACGAAGCCATAAAAAACATGGCGGATCATGTGATAAAGCTCAGGGACGGCATTGTGCGGCACAATGACATCAATACCGAAAAGATCACGGCTGCAGAGCTGGAATGGTAAGGGGTGAGCGGCATGAAGAATCCTCTTATCAAACGGATCCCGAGGGAGCTTAAGTCTGAATGGCACAAGTACCTTGTCATCATGATCTTCATGGTGGTAATGATAGGTGTTATCTCGGGAATGTATGTAGGCCACGACGGAATGCTCGAGGCGGTTTATTCCGGAAGAGAAACTCTGAATCTTGAAGACGGGAGCTTTGAACTTTCGGAGGAAGCGTCTGCGGAGCTGTTAAAGGCTCTCGGTACAGGGCAGATGGCTGATGTAAGGCAGCATTTTATAGACAAAGGCTTTGAAACGGCAGACAAAGAGTGGGCAAAGACGGCGGACAGGTATCATCTTGACGAACCGCATACCGCCCGTTCCGTAAAGATCTATGAGAATTTCTACAGAAACGAGGAAGAAGACTGCAATAATGACGGAAAGGCGGATGCCACCGTCAGGATATTTAGCAGCGATTCAAAGGTAAATATGGCGTCCTTTAATGAAGGGCGGGCACCGGAAAGCGATTCAGAGATCGCCGTCGACAGGATGCATGCCAGCAATGTAAAGATAAAGCTTGGCGATGTCATAAAAGTCGGAGGGAAGAGCTTTAAGGTCGTTGGGCTTTTGTCCTATGTTGATTACCTGACCCTTCACGAATCCAATACCGATCTTATGTTTGATGCTTTCGGATTTGACGTGGCCATGGTAACGCCCAAGGCCTTTGAGGAGCTTACGTCCCGCATCCATTACAATTACGCGTTCAAGTATGACAAGGCTCCGGAAGATAAAGTCGCAAAAGCAGAGTATTCCGGGGATTTCCTGAAGGCGCTCGTTACCTGTACGGTCGTGCATGATGTGGAAATAAAGTCCTATCTTCCCGAATACCTCCGCCAGGCCAGCAATTTTGCGGTATCCGACATAGAGGGCGATTCTGCGGGAGCGGCGATACTGTGTTATATCCTCATAGGCGTGATAGCGTTTATATTCGCCGTGACAATAAGCAATACGATAGACAGGGAATCGGCGGTGATCGGGACTCTCAGGGCTTCCGGATACAGCAAGACCGAGATGGTTGTGCATTACATGACCATGCCTCTCGTTGTAACGGTACTTGGCGCCATAATAGGAAACGTGCTCGGATATACGCTGTTCAAGGATATAGCCAAAAACCTGTATTACGAAAGCTACAGCCTTCCGCCGTTTCAATCGGTGTGGAGCCGCACGGCTCTTGTAAAGACTACCGTGATCCCTTTAGTCCTTATGTTTTTCATCAACCTGTTCGTTATAGTCAAGAAGCTGCAGTTAAGCCCCTTGAGGTTCTTAAGGCATGACCTTGTAAAGAGCAGACGGACAAAGGCGAGACGCCTTCCGAGGTGGTCGTTCTTAAGACGCTTCAGACTGAGGGTTTTGTTCCAGAACATGCCGAATTACGGGATACTTGCCTTCGGCGTTATCTTTATCGAGCTGATGATGTGCTTTGCCTTCGGCCTTCCGGATTCTCTTGATCATTACGCAAAGGAAGCTCCGGGGATGATGTTCGCGGAATACCAGTATATGCTCATGGACAGCAGGGATGCAGACGGCAAAACGATAGAAACTGCAGAAAATACAGCTGAAAGGTTCAGCGCCGAAACGCTTTTGTATCCCAAGCAGAAAGCATCCTTCCGTGAGGGCATGGGAAGCGGACAGGACGAAAGCGTTACGGTGTACGGTATTGCCGACAACAGCGCATATGTAAGCCTTGACGGGAAGACGAAGAACGGCGGGGTCTGTGTTTCAAGCGCCTTTGCAAAGAAGTTCGGATTAAAAGAAGGGCAGCAGATAACACTCAATGCCGAATACGAGAATAAAAGCTATATATTTACGATAGCAGGTATTGTGGACTATGAAGGCGGTATCGCTGTCTTTATGGATACCGAAGGGTTTAATGCTGCGTTCGGAAGAGAAGACGGAGATTTTTCGGGCTATTTCTCACGAAATGAGATAACGGATATCGAGGCAAAGAATATCGCGGCGATCATAACTAAAAACGACATAATCAAGGTCACAAACCAGCTCGATCACTCTATGGGCGGGATCGTCAGGGTCTTCAAGTACGCGCTCATAGTCATGACCGCGGCCCTGATCTACCTGCTTGCAAAGATCATAATCGAAAGGAACGAGCAGGCCATCTCCATGGCCAAGATACTCGGCTTTAAGAACGGAGAGATCGGTTCTTTGTATATTATACCGACGGCCCTTGTGGTCATTGCCGTTTCGATCCTCGGATTTTTCGCGGGGTACGGTCTTATGATATGGGTATTCAAGTTATTCATGCTGAAGATGGACGGCTATTTTGCCTTTTACATGAGCGTCCCTTCCATGATACTTTCCGTGCTCTATCTTCTGATCGGTTACGCCGTTGTATCGGTCCTTGATTATCTCAGGATAAAACACATACCTATGGATGTTGCACTGAAGAACATCGAATGATCGTGATATCTGACAATGGAGGGATGTATGAAAAAAAGAAGCGTAATTTCCTGGATCATAGAATTTGCCGGGCGCAAAAACAGGTATTTCGGCGGGAGCATAGTGCTTGCGATATTCGGTGTGGCGGCATCCTTTCTGCCGTATCTTCTTATCGCCGATATCGTAAAAGAGCTGATCGCCGGGAACAGGGATGCCGGATATTATATACAGCGTGTGATCCTGATGGGCGTGTTCTGGATAGTCAGGATAGTCCTGCACAGCCTCTCGACGACACTCTCGCATGTTGCGACCTTTAATGTCCTCGGAGGGATAAGGACGCAGCTCTGCGAAAAGCTTTCAAGGATCCCGCTCGGGTCTGTCCTTGACGACAACAGCGGAAGCTACAAGAATATCATCGTGGAGCGCGTGGATTCAATGGAAACGACACTCGCCCATATAATACCCGAATTTACTGCAAACATCCTGCTTCCCGCAGTCATGTTCATTTATCTTCTGAACATAGACTGGCGCGTGGCTCTTTCAAACCTGATCCCTGCCGTTATCGGCGTTATCTTTGCCTCCGGGATGATGGCAAAGAGCAAAGGCGAGTTCGAAGTGACGGTTCAAAAGACGAAACACCTGAACGATACGGCCGTGGAATACATCAACGGTATTGAAGTAATAAAGGCTTTCGGAAAGACAGGAAGCTCCTACGAGAAATTTGTAAAGGCGGCAAGAGAAGGCGCAGACTGCTTCATCAAATGGATGAGGAAGTGCATCTGGTGGCAGACGGGGATGATGGCCTTTATGCCGGCCACATTTCTCGGTGTTCTGCCTGTCGGGCTCATTCTTGTTAAGAACGGCAGCCTTTCTCCGGAAGATTTCATTACCTGCGTCATACTTTCCGCAGGTCTTATCGCACCGCTTGTCGTCGCATTTTCATATGCCGATGACATCATAAAGGTAAGCACGATCTTTGGTGAAGTGACCGAAATACTTGAAAGAAAAGAGATGGTAAGACCTGCTCATCTTACGGTCAAGCCGCAGGGGGCGGATATCTGCCTTAAGGATGTGCATTTCAGCTACAAGGATAAAGAGATCCTGCACGGTATCAATATGGAGATAAGACAGGGCGAGGTGACTGCCATAGTCGGACCTTCCGGTTCCGGGAAGAGCACAGTCGCTAGGCTTGTAGATTCGCTCTGGGATGTCGAAAGCGGAAGCATCACCTACGGAGGTGTGGATATAAGGCGGATCCCGCTTGAACAGTATATGGACCGGATCGCGTATGTTGCGCAGGACAATTATCTGTTCGATATGTCTGTGAAAGAAAACATCAGGCTCGGAAAGGCGGGAGCCACCGACGAAGAGGTGGTCGCCGCTGCGAAAGCCTGCGGCTGCCATGAGTTTATCATGGGGCTTGAGAACGGGTACGATACAAAGGCGGGCGGAGCCGGCGGTCATCTTTCCGGGGGTGAGCGCCAGAGGATATGTATTGCAAGAGCCATGCTTAAGGATGCGCCTGTGATCATCATGGATGAGGCCACAGCCTATACGGATCCGGAAAACGAGGCGCTCGTGCAGGAAAGTGTTGCAAAGCTGATAAAGGGCAGAACACTCATAGTTATCGCCCACAGGCTTTCCACCATACAGACAGCCGACAGGATATACTGCATAAACAACGGAAACGTTGAGGGCTTCGGGACTCATGAAGAGCTCCTTGAAAGCTGCGCGCTCTACAGGAAAATGTGGGAAGCCCACAGCAGTGTAAAGGATGAGGCGGATGCGGATGGCGATGCATCCGGACAGGAGGCTCTGTATGTTTAAGATGCTTAAGAAATTCTTTGATTTTTGTAACGAAACAAACAGAAGAAAACTGTACGGAGCAGCCGCGCTCGGGGTGTTGGAGGCATTGCTCGGTGCAATGAGGATACCTGCGGCGTTTTTTGCCATTACCGCTGTTCTCGAAAACAGGATCTGTACGGATACTTTTCTTAAGGTGATGGGATTTATACTGCTCAGCACGGTGGGAAAAATGATCGTAAACCGCTTCTCGCACATGCTGCAGACGGAAGCGGGGTACGACACCTGCGCACAGAAGAGGATCGAGATAGCGGAACATCTGCGTTATGTTCCCATGGGATATTTCAACGATACAAGCCTTGGACACATAACCTCCGTTGCAACCAATACACTCGAGCAGATGAGCGATATTGCAACAAGAGCCATTATGATGGTGCTTCAGGGAGGCATAACCACTGCGGTGATCGCCCTTTGCATGTTTGCGTTTGATGTGAGGATAGGCCTGATATCCCTTGCGGGTATCGTGATATTCATTATCGTGAATACCGTGACCAACAGAAGGATAGCAAGGGTGGCTAACGAGAAGATCGATGCGGACAAGGAAATGGTCGGCGTGATACTTGAGTATATACAGGGGATCGCGGAGATCAGGAATTATAACATCTTTGCGAGAAATTCGTCAAGGGTTGCGGCTTCCGTAGAGAGAAAGAAAAACGCGGATATTGTTGCCGAGACGACCGCGATACCGGCAGTCGGCCTGCAGATGCTTGTAACAAAGCTCGCAGGAGTAGCCATAGCGGGCGCTTCCCTGTATTTCTACTTTAACGGCACCATGCAGCTCAATTATCTTATAACGATGCTGATGTGCTCCTTCATGGTCTTTGAGTCCCTTGATTCCGCGGGAGTCTATACGGCGCTCATTAAGGTCATCGGAAGGGGTGTGGACCTTGCAAACGAGATACTTGCAACAGAGCAGATGGATGTAAACGGCGAGGAGATCCATCCATCAAACAGGGACATTCACCTTGAGCACGTGGGATTTGCCTATGAAAACCGTAAGATAATAGATGATGTGACACTTGATATAAAAGAGAAGACCACAACGGCGATAGTCGGCCCTTCCGGCGGCGGAAAGACAACGATAACGGCGCTTATCGCAAGATTCTGGGATGTACGCGAGGGAGAAGTGACTCTCGGCGGACGGAATGTGAAGGATTACAGCTTTGATTCGCTGATGGAGAACTTCAGTTTTGTGTTCCAGAGAGTTTATCTTTTTGAGGATACGATCGCAAACAACATCAGGTTCGGAAGACCGGAAGCATCCATGGACGAGGTGATCGCGGCTGCAAAGAAGGCAAGATGCCATGATTTCATAGAGGCGCTCCCGAATGGTTACGAAACGGTGGTCGGGGAAGGCGGAGCCACGCTTTCCGGCGGAGAAAAGCAGAGGATCGCTATCGCGAGGGCCATCATGAAGGACGCACCGATCATCATACTTGACGAAGCCACTGCAAATGTCGATCCCGAAAACGAAAAGGAGCTGACGGAAGCCATAGAGAACCTCACAAAGGAAAAGACCATCATTATGATCGCCCACAGGCTTAAGACCGTAAGAAACGCAGACCTGATCGTAGTCATCGACAAGGGCAGGGTGGTCCAGAGCGGCAGACACGAAGAGCTGATGCGGCAGGACGGCATCTACAGGAACTTTGTTACGGGAAGAAAGAAGGCGGTAAGCTGGAAGATCGATAAAATTTAACTGGAAAATGCCCGTAACATTGGGTATAATATAGAAAACTGTGCCTCTTTCAGACAGAAAGAGGCATTTTTACAAAGAGAAAGGAAGAAGGAAACACGATGAAAACAGTTATCGCCGGGTTGTTGATCCCCTTTATAGGAACGGCCGCTGGTGCAGCCTGTGTGTTTTTTCTGAAGAAAGAATTAAAGATCGGAGTACAGCGGGCGCTTTCCGGATTTGCGGCCGGAGTTATGGTCGCGGCTTCCGTGTGGAGTCTTATAATCCCTGCAATAGAGCAGTCGTCGGATAAAGGAAGGTGGGCTTTCCTGCCGGCTTTTATCGGCTTCTGGATGGGCATACTGTTCCTGCTCCTGCTCGATCATGTTATCCCGCATCTGCATGCGGGCGTTGAAAAGGCTGAAGGACCGCGCAGCAAGCTCACAAGGACCGCCATGCTGGTGCTTGCGGTGACTTTGCATAATATCCCCGAAGGAATGGCAGTGGGAGTTGTATATGCCGGTCTTGTGAACGGATCGGGGCTCATTACCGCGGGAGGTGCACTGGCGCTTGCTATCGGCATAGCGATCCAGAACTTTCCTGAAGGAGCCATCATATCGATGCCGCTGTTTGCCGAGGGCAAGAGCAAACCGAAGTCCTTCCTGCTCGGAATGCTCTCGGGGGCCGTGGAGCCTGTTTTTGGAGCACTGACCGTTGTGCTTGCGGGACTTGTTGTGCCGGCCATGCCGTATCTGCTCTCTTTTGCCGCAGGAGCGATGTTTTATGTGGTGGTCGAGGAGCTGATACCGGAAATGTCGGCGGGGGAACATTCCCATACCGGAGTTATTGCGTTTGCCGTGGGCTTTAGCATCATGATGGCACTGGATGTGGCTCTTGGGTAAAAAACACGTAAAGGATGATCGAAATGTATTACGTTATAGAAGACACGCTTAAAAAAATATCAAGGGAAGAGCTGAACAAGCAGAAAAAACAGTATGTCGCGGTCCTGACTCCGGATGAATGGAAAACGGAAAGAGACAGCTTTGAGATGGGTATCGATATCGATACGGATATCCTTGAGATCTACACGACAAAGGCGGAAGTGAACTACGACTCGCTGACGGGTTCCTTCGCGATCCCGGACAGGAACGAGCTTTCGGGTGACGACTGCACGTTTGCCTTCGCTCTCGACGAAAAGGGAATGGTCTTCATAGACAGTACCGGCAGGGCTGAGAAGATCGTGGAGACGATCATACGGACAAAAAAGTGGAAACTGCCGAGCCTTGAGCGTTTTATCTATGATTTCCTCGACCAGATCGTGAAGGACGACTTAAGGCTTATGGAGAAGTATGAATGCGAGCTTGACAGCATGGAGCAGGCCATAGAAGAAGGGAACGACAAAAATCCTTCCGGAAGGCTTAACGAGATCAGGAGCGATATCAGGTATCTCAGGATCCATTACGAGCAGCTTATGGATCTTGGCCAGGAATTCGAGGAAAACGAAAACAATTTCTTTAAACAGGAGAACCTGAGGTATTTCAGGCTGTTCCTTAACCGTGTGGCAAGACTGCACGATTACTCGACCTCCCTGCAGGAATATACGATGCAGCTCAGAGACCAGTACAAAGCACATCTTGATATAAAGCAGAACCGTATCATGACGGTACTTACCGTTGTCACAACGATCTTCATGCCTCTTACGCTGATAGTTGGGTGGTACGGTATGAACTTCCACTATATGCCGGAGCTTGAATGGAAATGGGGATATCCGCTGATAATCCTCATCAGCGTGCTTATAGTTGCAGGCAGCCTGCTTTTCTTCAAGAAAAAGAAATGGCTGTGACAGCCTTAAAAGTACAGATGTAAAACGCACTAAAGGCAGGGCAGGCAGCAGAAATGAGGCATAAAGTCCGGAAAGAGGAGAAGATGACAGGAGAGAGCAGACCGATAGACCTGAAAAATGTGAAGATAAACGACCCGTTCTGGAAGGGCGAGATGGAGCTTGTCCGGAAAGAGGTGATCCCTTACCAGTGGGAGGCTATCAACGACCGTGTGGAAGGCGCGGAACCAAGCTTCGCCATGCGGAATTTTAAGCTTGCCGGGCGTATAACCGCGAAACGCCGCGAGCTTTCAGACGATTACCGCGAGGTGATATGGCCCGTGGACATCTTCCAGACGCTTCCTAAGGATATGGACCATCTTGAAGACCGTTTCTACGGATTTCTGTTTCAGGACACGGATTTTTCGAAATGGATAGAGGCAGTGGGGTATTCGCTGACCCAGCATCCGGACCCGGAGCTTGAAAAGACCGCGGATGAGGCGATAGATATCGTCTGCGCGGCCCAGCAGGATAACGGGTATCTGGATACTTATTATATCATCAACGATATGTCGCGCATCTTCACCAACTTAAGGGACCATCATGAGCTTTACTGCCTCGGACACCTTGTGGAAGGCGCTGTGGCATATTATCTTGCTACGGGCAAGGACAAGCTCCTTAATGCCGCAAAACGCTTTGCGGATTATGTATATTCCCGCTTTGGAAAGGAAGAGGGAAAGATCCACGGGTATCCCGGTCACGAGATAGCGGAGATGGCTCTTGTACGTCTTTATGAGGTAAGCGGTGATGAAAAATACCTCGAACTCAGCAGGTATTTCATCGATGAACGCGGCACAAGACCCTATTATTTTGACAAAGAGCACCCCGGCGAAGAGGAAAAACGCGGCGGAAAGCCCGGTTATCATTACCACCAGGCACATGTCCCCGTACGACAGCAGGACGAGGCTGTGGGGCACGCGGTGCGCGCTGTGTATCTGTATTCGGGCATGGCCGATGTTGCGAGACTTACCGGGGATGAATCGCTAAAGCAGGCGTGCAGAAGGCTCTTTGACAATATAGTAAACAAAAAGATGTATATAACGGGCGGGATCGGAGGCACAAACATAGGCGAAGCCTTCAGCTTCAACTACGATCTTCCGAACGATCTCGCATATTCCGAGACTTGCGCCGCAATAGGTCTGGTATTCTTTGCAAGAAGGATGCTGCAGATGGATGCGGACAGCAGGTATGCTGATGTGATGGAGCGGGCCCTGTATAATACGGTTCTTTCCGGCATGGCTCTTGACGGGAAAAGCTTCTTCTATGTAAATCCGCTGGAGGTGAACCCTAAAGCCTGCCATGAGGATGCAAGAAAAGCGCATGTAAAGCCTGTCCGGCAAAAATGGTTCGGGTGCGCGTGCTGCCCGCCGAACATCGCCCGTCTTGTAAGCTCTGTGGCGGCATACGCCTACACGGAGAGCGAAGATACGCTCTTTATGCATCTGTATGTTGGCGGAACGGTGAAAAAGGAGTATCCGGAAGGCAGTGTGGTCTGGGAAGTTGATGCGGATATCATGGACAAAAGCAGGGTCAGGGTCGTCTGCAGCGAGGCTGCCCCGGAGGGAACAGAGGGCACGATAGCGATACGCATTCCGGACTGGTGCGACAGTTACACGCTTTCCTGCAAGGATCATGCTCATGAATTGCATAAGGGTTATGAGTACATCAGGGGTACTTTCCGTAAAGGAGAAGAGATAGAGCTTGTATTTGACAAGAAGCTTAAGATAATGCAGGCCGCATCCGCTGTGTCCGAAGACCACGGGAAAGTGGCGCTTTCCTACGGGCCTTTCGTGTACTGCATCGAAGAAAAGGACAACGGAAAGGATCTGCACCTTCTGTCGGTGGATACGGATGCTTCAAAGGCTGTTTTCGAAAAGACCGTGATCGCAGGGAACGAGGCCACAAGGATCATCATGCCCGGTAAACGTGAAAAGATCAGGGACGGAGCGCTGTATTCGGAATACAGGGCAGCGGAATACGAGGATGCCAAGCTGATATTTATCCCGTATTACACCTGGGCAAACCGCGGCGAAGGCGAGATGCGGGTATGGATCGGACGGTGATATACCGCTGAAAACACTGACCCGGCAGACCGCGGAAGATACGAAAGGACATCATATGTTAAGACTCAGACCTTACAAGAGCTGTGATTCGAAGATCATTGAGAAATGGATCCGGGATGAAGATGTTTTCTTAAAATGGGGCGGAAAGCATTTTGGGGAATTTCCGGTATCGGCGCAGACAATAGATGAAAAATACCGCATTAATAACGGGGATTGCAAAGAAGAGGACAATTTCTATCCATGGACCGCAGTCGATGAAGAGGACCGGGTCGTGGGACATTTTATCATGCGATACATTCACGGCAACAGCAGAGTGCTCCGCTTCGGCTGGGTCATCATAGATGATTCGCAAAGAGGCAAAGGCTACGGGACCGAAATGCTCAGGCTGGGGCTCAAGACCGCTTTTGAAATAATGGGCGCCGATAAAGTGACGATAGGCGTTTACGAGAACAACGAGTCTGCACACAGATGCTACAGGAAAGTGGGATTTACGGACAAAGAGACTGTAACCGCAGAACCGTGGAATATCATCGAAATGGAGATTAATTGAAATTATATATATTTCAGAGTTATGTACGAAGGAGTTTTGTGGAATGCGAGCTTTGATAATTAATTGCAGCCCTGTTCGCACCGGGGCAACTGCAGAAATAGTTAAGCTGGTTTCGGAACAGTTATCAAATAAATACAGTGTCAAAAGCATTTGCATTGACGATTATGTCTTTGCATTCTGCAGAGGCTGCCGTTCGTGCCACAATATGGCGAAGTGTGTCATGAGTGATGCGGGTGTTATCGAGAATATAATGAGAGAATATGATGAGGC